>VMHT01215951.1_pt1 | contig 22599 bp, 36 predicted proteins | sample 4693611 | NCBI WGS metagenome assembly VMHT01 (sample SAMN12280063, study PRJNA550983) | marine metagenome | isolation source: seawater sampled from same location over 5 years 0.02-0.2 micron viral filtrate | place: USA: collected off the coast of southern California halfway between the port... ...
ACTGTCCAGAATTTGTAAGTAATTTGACTAGATGGGCTGATATCATTCGTAAAACTTTTGCTGAAGGTGGTGTTGATGAAGTAATCTCTACTCGTCGCCTTACTCATATCATTCGTGCTTTTTCAATTTTTGGAAACGAGATGAAGTCTATTACTGTTTGTCTTAATCGTTTTGATGAAGAAACCAAACAGTCATTCCTTGATCTTTATGATAAAATCATGACACCTATGGATGATACGGATCAACAAAGTCAGACTATTGACGTATTCACTTACTCTTGATATAATATATGGAGTTATCTCTAACGGAAACGGAAGTGGAGAGTGTTTTAAGTGCTCTCCGATTGGGTGGTAATCCTGCCCTATATCAAAAACTTAAAATTGCAAACGACCTCATGAAAAGGGGGTTACCATATAAAAAAATTCTCCGTGAACAATACGGTTATGTCATCTAAATTCAAATACGACGAGGAAAAACTTCTCAACGAACTGCAAGACTACATTGCTTCAACATACAACCAACATTATTCTTCTGGAAATGCCAACATTCAAACGTTGGATCTGATTGAATCATGTGGAGACGCTGAGTCATTTTGCCGCAGCAACATTCTAAAGTATGCTTCGCGGTATGATAAGAAAGGCACTGCTAGACGTGATATTATTAAGATCCTTCACTACGGCTTGCTCCTTCTTCACTTCTCTGATAAATCTAAAACTACTGAACCCTATCCTCAATGAATATTTCCACGGAAACTCTAAATGTTTTGAAAAATTTTTCCAGTATTAGTCCATCGTTGGTGGTAAAAACTGGTAGTATTCTTCGTACTATTTCTCCCATGAAAAATATTTACGCGAAGTTTACATCCACTGAAGTCTTTCAAAAAGACTTTGCTTTATATGATTTGAATGAGTTTCTTGGTGGTCTTTCGCTATTCAAGGATCCTGAGTTTGCATTTGATGAAACTCATATCAAAATCAAAAGTGGTCGATGTGAATCGATGTACTTCTATTCTGATGCAAGTGTAATTACTGCTCCACCAGAAAAAGATATTGATCTTCCATCTGAAGATGTTACTTTTCAATTGTCTGATGAAGATCTAAATTCTCTTCTTAAAGCATCATCTGTCTACCAATTGCCAGATCTTTCTTTAATTGGTGATGGTCGTAAAATGAATCTGGTTGTTCGTGATAAATGTAACAACGGTTCTAACGTTTATAATGTAGATGTTGGTGAAACCAGTTCTACATTTTGTTTCAATTTTAAAGTTGAAAATCTCAAAATTTTGCCAGGTGTGTACAATGTAACTATCTCAAGTCCAAATCTTTCTGTGTTTAATCACACTCGACTTGACCTTTGCTACTGGATTGCACTTGAACCTGACTCCACTTATGAATCGTAAAAATTTCCTTTGGGTTGAACAATATCGTCCTCAAAAAGTTGAGGACTGTATTCTTTCTGATGATGTAAAAAAAACCTTTCAGGAATTTATTGAAAAAGGAGAGATCCCCAATCTTCTTCTTTGTGGTCCTGCAGGTATTGGAAAAACTACAATTGCGAAAGCACTTTGTACTGAACTTGGGGTAGACTCTTATGTAATTAATGGATCCGATGAAGGAAGATTTCTTGACACAGTGCGAAACCAGGCAAAGAACTTTGCTTCGACCGTATCACTTCAAGGACATGGTAAACCAAAAGTCATCATTATTGACGAAGCTGATAACACAACCAACGATGTACAACTCTTACTTCGGGCGAATATTGAGGCGTTTCATAGCAACTGTCGATTCATCTTCACCTGCAACTACAAAAACAAAATCATTGAACCACTCCATTCAAGATGCGCCGTCTTTGACTTTTCTTTCAAAGGAAGAGAAAGAGCTACTGTTGCATCAAAATTCTTTACGAGAGTCACGAAAATCCTTCGTGAAGAAGAAGTTGAGTTTGATCCCAAGGTTGTTGCAGAAGTTGTCCAAAACTATTTCCCAGATTTCAGAAGAACGTTAAATGAATTGCAGAGATATTCTGCATGTGGAAATATTGATACTGGTATTCTGACTTCAATGTCTGAAGTCAATCTAACTGGTCTTATTGATTCTTTGAAAACTAAAAATTTTGCTGGTGTTCGTAAATGGGTTGTTGATAACTTAGACAATGATGTGACTGTTGTAATCCGTAAAGTTTATGACGCACTTTATAATGCACTTGAACCTATGTCTGTTCCACAGGCTGTTTTGATTCTTGCTAAATATCAGTATCAGGCTGCATTTGCTGCAGATCAAGAGATTAATACTCTTGCATGTTTTACAGAATTGATGTGTGATTGTAAATTTAAATGATTCTTAATCCAGAAGATACCATATACGCATACGATAAGATCAAGGAAGCTTACGGTTCTATTAACCGTATCGATGACTTCTTTCGTATGAAGAAGATGGAAAGAATTGATAAGATTCCTACTCCTCTTTTTGGTATGTCTCATGAAGATGATCTGTTCCAGGATTTTTCTATGCATCCTGAAGACATGAATTTTCGTATTGTTCAACCAGATCACAGCACGTTTAATACTCTTCTGGAAATGACTGCATCATTTACCTACGAGGAAGCACCAGGTAAAGAGATGAAACTAATGATCCAGGAGACTACCACAGGCACCGCTGTGGGGTTCATCAAACTGGGTTCACCTATCATCAACTCTAAACCTCGTAACCAGTGGTTGGGAGGGGTGCCAGACCTTACCATTTTTAACAAGCGTGCTATCATGGGATTTATTATCGTTCCCACTCAACCGTTTGGGTTTAATTATCTTGGTGGTAAACTTCTGTCTATGATTTGTTGTAGTCATGAAGTTCGTGAAATGCTAAATAAGAAGTACGACACAGAAATGTGTTTGTTTGAAACAACATCGCTGTATGGTAATATCAAAGGAACAAGTCAATACGATGGACTAAAACCATACCTTCGTTATCGTGGAGATACAGAATCTAAATTTCTGTTGACTCTTCCAGACTTCATTTATCATGATTTGAGTAAGTGGTTTATTGAGAGAAACGGCGGTCCTTTGATTCACAAAGGTGCTTCAAGTCGTAAACTTAAGATTCAGACTAAGATGATTTCTATCATCAAAAATTCTCTTAAACAACATAACCCAGATACATATACAGAGTTTGTTGCTTTCATCAAATCAAAACAAGATGTGACAACACAGAAGCGTTTCTATATGTCTGACTATGGATATGAAAATTCTAGAGATGTCATTCTTGGTAAAACTGAAACACTAATTCCTAATAAACAAAATTTTGACAAATTTTATTTGGAAAATATGGTACAATGGTGGAAACGAAAAGCTTCCAATCGTTACCAAAAACTTGTAAACGAAAATTATCTGAGAACAGATCTTGAAGTTTGGAATTCTAATACTATGAACACTATTGATATTATCAGATGAATCTAACTTCTTTTTTATCCGATGGCGTAAATCGTAAAAAAACTATCCGTATACTTGTCTATCCCAATATTACATTTACAAAGGATCTGACAAAAGATAGTTATATTCAGGTAATCACTAATATGATTGCCGAACTTAATAATATCAGAGATGACTTGTTCTTTTACCTAGTCCTACCTGAGTATTTGGAGTGTCTTGATTTTCCTAATACAAAGCAGTACTTCCTAAGAGTACCAACGTATCCTCCTACGATGCGTTCACACTTTGATGTGTTTGAGTTTAAAAAAATTGTTGGTCATGATATCGATATTGATCTTGTATTCTCACATCTTCCCGAACATACACATGATGTAAAAAATGTAATTAGCAATGTAACTCATCATAGTCCTGCATACTTTGGGTATTCTCATTGGTTTGACTTGGATGAAGTTGTTGCTTGGAGTCATCCAAGTTTCAATCAAAACTTGCTCGGTATTCTTGAGATGGATAGATGTTATATTAACACACAGTCTCAGAAAGATTTGGTTTTAAATCAAGCCACAAAAGTACTAAACAGAAATACAATTGAAACACTGGATGAAATTCTTACTGTACAACATCTAGGCGTTCGTAGGAAAGATATTAATCGATCTGTGGTGCCATATCGTAAGACAATTGTATTCAATCATCGTCCAGAGACATATAAAGACTACAAAAATTTCATGTGTATCATGAAAGAACTTAGGAAACAACGTCAAGATTTTAATGTCTGGGTTCCTTTACTTGAAAAATCTTCCGAGAGTTGGATATCTACTGAAAAATTTGATAAGAAAGGATATTACAAAAAACTATCTGAGTGTTGTGTTGGATTTTCTCCCAAACAATTATATGGCGGATGGAGTGTTTCTACTACAGATGGTTTAATGAATGGTTGTCCATTCATCATGTATGATGCTGATTACTATCATGAACTAAATCCTACTGCTGATTTCTTTTCTAACAATGGTGAAGCAATTACTTTGATGCATAAGTATCTTGATGATGCCACTTATCGTGCATCTAAGTCTGTTGAGTCTATGAGTTATCTCGAAGATAATCTAATCTATGAAGATGAGATTGTGACAATGAGTGAACACATAGACTATATGATGTGTAGATTAAAAAGCACTGAAACTGAAGTTACTGAAAAACTTATAAATTTAATTCGGGAAAATGGTTTCATGACAAAAAAAGAATTGTTTGGTGAACACCTAGGATGGGGACGTGGAATTAAGTATGGTCCTTATAGACGTGCCCTATTGAATCATCCAAACATTTATGATACACTATCACCCAACCCCGAATATTGCTGGATCGACTAATGAAAGTAGAACTAAAAGACTGGTTGAACAGTATCAATACAACAAAGAAAAATCTTATTGATGAGGATCCAGATTTAAAATATCCTGCATATATTATAAACAGATGTATGTCTGGACATTTGGATAGTATTCTTTTGGCTAATGAGATGAATATTAATAATCATCTTGATCCTAAGTTACAATATGACTTTTTTATAAATATTGTGAGACCAAAAAAACGCTATGCGCCTTGGTTGCGAAAAGATACAATCAATTCACTTGAATTGGTCAAGGAATATTATGGGTATAGTGACGAAAAGGCACGAATGGCTCTTAAGATTTTGACCGATGATCAACTTGAATACATCGCTAAAAAACTGGATCATGGAGGCAAAAGATGAGTGCTGAGATAGAGGTTAAATGGTCACCAGACCAAATGGTTGAAGTTACTCTGAATGAACCAGATGATTTCTTAAAAGTCCGCGAGACTCTAACACGTATTGGAGTTGCATCTCGTAAAGAGAAAAAAATATTTCAATCCTGTCACATTTTACATAAACAGGGTAAATATTATATTGTTCATTTCAAAGAACTTTTTGCTTTGGATGGCAAAAGATCGAATCTCTTTGAAAATGATGTTCAACGTAGAAACAGAGTCACTCAACTCCTACAGGATTGGGGTCTCGTAAATATTGTAGACGCTGAAAGAGTCCAGGACTCTGCACCTTTAAGTCAAATAAAGGTATTGTCTTATAAAGACAAAGGAGACTGGACTCTTGAGAGTAAGTATAATATTGGTAAAAAGAAAACTAATTAACAGTCGTTAAACACTGATCCAACTTGAGAACCAAGTGAAGATCCTGCCTTCTGACCTAGAAGCAATGCCCAACCACCTGCTAGCCATCCAACGTATGGGATACCCATTACAGCAGGAACAGCAACACCAGCAGCGATAGCACTACCTGCCATTGCACCTTGTGACCGTGCTCCAGCGTCCGCCACGAGACACTCTGCTTCTTTTGCAGTTAACTTTCCCTCATCATCTGTTGCACCCCCTAGGTTGCGAGTGCCTTCACGGGTGAACTGATCTGTGCGCCATTCACGGCGACTCTCTGTGCCGCCACCAAAGAATCCTTTCTTGGTAACATCAGAAGATAATGATCTTTGTGATTCTAAAACCTTAGGATCATCAGCACGGAATTCAATTTCATAACCATCCTTACCTGCCTTAATTCTATAAGAAGAATAAGGACCACGAGGAAGATTGAATGTAGGAGGTTGAACTACAGGTTCAGGTTCCTGTTTGAAAACATATCCAAGCAGACCTATATGTGCTATAGCAAATATAGATCCTACAGCAATAGCAACCACCTTTACTGGTGAATTACTTTGCATCTTTCTTCTCCAGTGTAGGTGCTTGCTTTGAATCATCCTTCTTCTTAGAAGGCATCACACCAAACGTAGCTAAAGTTCCAGTAAAAACACTGGCAATAAATGTGGGATCGATATTTTTTTGAGGAACGCCAGGAACAGTTACATAATTAAGAGTCAGAATTGCTGCTGACCAACCAAGAATAATAACTCGGACGAGAGTTGATACACCCTCATCCGCCCACTCAAATTTGTTTTCCTTTTTGGCTTCCTCTTTCTTCTGGGTATTTGAGTCCATGAGTAAAGAGTCAGGCTCTTCTATTTATTTAATTATAATCTAATATTTAACCATGGAAAAATTGGATCTATGACTCCAATAAGTCGAAGTAAACCCTCAGCAAAAAGTGCGAGAACAACCCAACCAACACACATACTGATAATTCCAGCATTACGATTATGTTTTCGTATGGCATCATCAATCATCTCCTGACATTTTTCTTCAGTAACATAGTGACTAGGTTTTATTTCATGCATCCTCATTGTACCAAAAATCTTCCCAATCTTTAGCAGAATCAGTTACATCTTCTATTGTACGAGACTCTTCGTTCATTGGGAATATTCTCCAATCATATCTAAAATATCGTTTAAGGTTTGATTTGCAGCGTCTAGTTCGAGTTCGTTGTATTTTCCATATTTTCCATGACGATTGTAAACGTGATCTTTTAATTTGTAAACTCTTGCGAGCACATCAACTTTAGTCAAACTTCCACGTGGCATTACAATAACTTCAAGTAAACTATATATAAAAAAAAGACCCCTTCTGGTTTTTGCCAGGGGGGTCTTTTGTTGCGACGACGATATAAAACTATTTATTCAATATCATATGTCTTTAACTTTTGGTGGTCTGGAATAATTTTTTTCAAATCAACAATCAACATACCATTTTTAAAATTCACACCTGTAACTTCAACATCGTCAGATAAGTTGAAACCTCTAGCGAATGTGCGAGTTGCTACTCCACGGTGCATGTACTCTACATCATCATCTTCTTTTGCAGATTTGGACTTGATGATTAAAACATTGGTTTCTGTAGTGACTTCAATGTCATTCCTAGACCATCCGGCTAGTGCTAATTCGATACGCCATTTGACGTTAGATTCTTTTACAATATTATATGGAGGATATTGTCCACCAGGATGATTCGATCCATATGAATGTAACCTGTGGAAAACATCATCAAGTCCGACACTATATTTTCCCATAGCATCAAGAATTTTGCCCATGTCACTGGACGTGTAACGTGTAAGTCCCGTCATTTTATGCTCCTTATTAAGCGAGTTTTTTTGTATGATCCCCGAAGGCAATCAAATTTATTTAGACAATAATTACAAAATATAATTGTAATGTTTACCGCAATACATTTACGGGTTCCCGTAAAAAAACCTTAGTCTAAATAAATATAGGTACATATTACAATAAACTAAATACATGAATAAAGCGTTTTTAGCTTTTGGAATGCTACTGATGACCGCTTCTGCAGCAAGTGCAGGCGGACTTGTATCAAAACACTCTTCTAGTGTTCAACTTACAGTTGATGCTGCCAGAACTCAGGCAACAAGAATTGGTTCCTCATTTAGTATCTCAGGAACAAACATCGGTACTACTGATGGCACCACAGCAGATGCTGTTTCTACTGGTACTATTACCAATGGAATTTATTCTCCAGGCACTATTGAAGCAGTCCAAGGAACTGCAGAATCTGCTTTCTCCTTCTCTCAGTCTTATACTCAAGGCGATGTAGTCCCAACTGCTGCTCCTACTGTAGGAGCTGTTCCTAACTTCAGTAATGTAACTTCTTATACTGCTGGTACTGCTGGAACATTAGCAGGTACAGTCACTTCTGCTGGTCTTCTAACCGTGACGGCTGGTGGTGCTGGTACTACTGCTACTGGACAATTCGTAAGCGAGATCACTGTCATTGACTAGGAGTGTTAGAGATGACCCATTTTGGAAAGACAATCACAAGTATTGTGATGTCTGTGGTGGGAGTAAGTGTCACACTTGTTCCTGTTCAAGCTGTTCCTGTGGTGCCAAACTTCACTCAGGGCTCAATGACAAGCCGAACGGAGACTACTCAGAAGATAACTGAGACCATCAATTCGATGGACTATAACACTGGGTATCAGTATTCTGCTACTGGTTCTGGTGTAACAGCATCTGGAAACCTATCACCAGGAACAGGTGCTACCAATGTAACTATTAATGGAGTGACTTCATCATGGACTGGAGCAACAAGCAAGCCAACGTTCACACAGACGACACCAGGAGCAGCGTTTCAGTTCACAGAAACTTATCGAGGCCCTGGTTTAAGCAATCAAACACTTATTCAAAGAGTGACCGAGGTAGAAAGTTTCACAGATACCACAAGTATTTTCTCGCAGTAACTTTATTATTTGCTAATCCTTCTTATGCTGAAACTGTTGGTGGTGTGTCTGCTACTGCTAATCCTGTTGCTAACTCTTCAGGCTCCGTTACAAACCAAGCTATTCAAGTCCTTCAGGGACCATACATTACAAACACATACGGAGGCGGGATTCAGTGTCAAGGTCCCACTCGCAATTTCACTCCGTATGTAACAGGAAGTGTCTCTGCTTCTAAACCTTTTGAAGATTATTATAATGACCCAGTATACGATGTCACCGATAACTTTGGTGCCTTCGATGATGACGGGAATCCAATTGGAGATGGAATCATTGATAATCCTGGCGACATCCTCTTCCATAAGAGAACTAGAACAGGACAGAAAGATAATTATAGTTTAGGTCTAGGGTTCTCTATGACATGGAGCACACCTACAGATAAGAAACTACAAGACCTTTGTAAGCAAGCAGCATCAACACAGATTGAATTGACTAGTCAGTTAGTTGCTAATAAAAGATTGGACTTTGAGATAGCTCGTCTTAAAAATTGTGGTGAGTTAAAGTTAAAAGGAATCCAATTCCATCCTAAGAGCCCTTACTATAAAGTATGTGCAGATGTCTTAGTAAACAATCCACCAGGACATAAGCATCCACACTACCATGAGATTCCTAGAGTTTCTTCTTCTTCCGAGGGAAAACAGACCGCAATACCCGTACTGCCTCATTCATCTGACGCTGCTCTGCTCGGCGCTCCCCTGACGACAAAATAGGAGGTTTCTTACCACGTAAGGTAGCAATCTTTTTCATAACTTTCTTAACCGCTGGTTTGACTGCTTTTAATAGTATGTCCGCCAGCGGTTTTGCTAGTAATGCTGATGATGTAGCGATGACAGCAATACCACCTACCTGCATAACTTGACCACCACTAGGTAGACCAGCAACAATTTGTGTAGGTAGAGGAACTGGTTCTGTTATCTGAACACATGTCTTATCGATGAGTTCATAACCAACAACTTCCTTTCTAAAACCTTCTACTAATGTTCCTACAGGTTCCTGTGCTTGCTGTACCTTAGTAGGACATTCTACATTAGCAGTAGCTGGTGGTGGTGATTTTGGTGTATCTGTTTTTGGTGTTGGTGGTGTAGGTTTATCTGGTGTTCTGTTATCCACCTGAGGTGGACCAGTCATAATCATCTGGTTTGGTTCATAAGAAATAGGATTAAAATTGGGAACACCAGAATCGCAAAGCGTAACCACACCATTAGGATCATCCTCTCTTAATTGATTATTTTTAGCAGTATTAGTTTCAGTCGCTTCAACACATCCTGGTATATTAACCACAGGCACACCAATGTTAACAACTACTGGAGCTGCTAGTGGTATAGATGTTGAAGTGTTATTAAAGTCATAGGTGGGGATAGTATTAATTTGAATATCACTAATACGAATATCCCCGCCTGTAATGATGGGTATCTCGGGCATTATAATCTATTGCAGTCTCTTGAAGGAATTAATTGATATGCCATTTTGTCTCTCAACTGATTGACACGATCTTCATTATACTGTTTGAAGTTGCCACGCTTCTCTACTTTCTTATAGTAGTGTAGCGCATTGAGGATGATAGCGTAGTCCTCCATATCTAATTCAAATTTCATAGTCCAGGAATAGCACCGCCAGTTGTACTAGGAAGTTCTGGCATTGCAGAATCCATCATTCCAGGAAGAGCACCAGTAATTGCTTCAGTAGCGTGCTTAGTGACCTGTTCTTTTACACCATCGATAATAGCATCTTTCTGGAGGTATACATAAGTACCTCCACCAATAATACTTGCTACTCCTAAAAACGACAGAATAGCGAGAGCATTAACTACTTTTTGCATGATTAATATTTAAGACGTACATCTTATTTAGAAGTGCTTGACTAAATAGGGTATAGGGTCTATAATAGATCCATCGTTCATCCCCCGAAAGGAGGACGCAAGTAAGTCGCGGAACGGAGCCGTTCATCCCATGCTAGAACTATTATTCTATACATCCCTCACTTGTCAACAAGCCGATTCAATTATGTTTCGGATGAAAGCAAATGAGAATATTCCTGCCGAATATAAGGTGGAATTGATTGAGGTCATGAAGGAATCAACCCCTGAATGCTACCCATGGGACGCAAACGACTAAAGGAACGGATTAAAATCCAACTACTTTAGGAGTAACACAATGAATACACTTAACCTGATTCGTAAGCAGATCAACAAAGCTGCTGCACTTCACGACGCACAGATCTCTCACACCTCATATCGTGGTGTTGATTATGATACACGTTGTGTAGAATCAAAAGAGACCCATGGTACATTCTGTTATCGTGGTAAGCTCTATACTAAGTGAGTAACTTACTATAAAGAAAAGGTTGACACCTTTCTTTTTATATGATATTATATAACTTCCGTGTGAAGGAAGTTAACAGAGAGGGTTACAAACCCTCTCTTTTTTTGTCTTTAAGTAACAATTTAACAAATGTTAGTGAATTAACACAAAGTACTATACATAGTAGTAGAACGCAGTGAGGTGATGATATATTTTATTTGTTCTCATATATTATGTAATTAATTGTTAGGAGGATATTATGCACAACATTCTTTCTAGAGGTCAGCTTAGCGAGTGGAAACACTTTGAATCTACCGTCAATAGTTTAGAATCAGATTTAGATGTAATTAATGATTACTATGAATGTCTGATCGAATGCGACGAGAAGGCCTCAATCTGTAAAAGGATTTGTAAGAGGGTACTTATGTAGTAAATATATCATAAGGGGTGGTTTACAAACCTCCCCTTTTTTTGTGTATAATTAGTAATATATGAATTGTATTATCATGGATTTTGAACGTGTAGAAAGAATTTCGCAACAGATCAATACTTCATCTTATTGTACTAAACAAGAATTAATTGCTGCTATTCTGAGAGAAACTGCTCGTGACTTTCCAGCATTCAGAACTGCTGCTAAACCAAATGAATGGGAACGTGGTTATCATTGTGTACTAACAACACTAAATGATATTGCAAATGAGATGGATCAATATGTAAAAAAATTAAATAATGATCATGAATATGGTTACGAATGGACTCCATTGAATAAAGACTAATGCTTACTATTTGGATTCATACTGTAGCATTCTTTCAGGTTGTGATAATGAACTGTATCCATCCTGTGAATTGGGATGCTTGTTATCGTGTGGACCAGTGGTTGGTGCCTGAAGTTATTGAAGGATACAAAATCTGGTCTGGTAAAAAACATCCCTATCAAAATGAAAAAAATTATCTAAACAATAAGTTTTGATGTCAAAACAAACTGTATAGACTATGGCATAATACTATCATAGATAGTGTAGTCATATAAAGGAATATGAGGTTCTTTTTTGTTATCCTTGCTACACTGTTTTTTTCTGCTCCATCATGGGCAATTGATGTTACAATGGGTTCGGGTGGAAACTTGATTTTTGATCCTTCTGATGTTACAATCAATGCAGGAGATACTGTCCACTTTGTGAATGGTATGCTTCCTCCTCACAATATTATTGTTGAGGGTCGTGCTGATCTTTCCAGAGAGTCATTAATGTTCAATCCTGGTGAGTCACAAGATATTCTTTTCGCTGATGCTGGTGATTATAATTTCTTTTGTGGACCACATCAAGGAGCGGGAATGATTGGTAAGGTACATGTCCAATGATTTACACTCACAACTATATGAAAATTTTTCTTGATACTGCAGACCTAAATGAAATTCGTGCTGCTAATGAAACTGGTTTGATTGATGGGGTGACTACTAACCCTACTCTTATTTTAAGAAGTGGAAATGATTTATACTCTACTGCAAAACTTCTTGCACTAGAGTATCCTCACTTTGAAAGTATTTCTACAGAGGTTGTTGCTGACACCGCTGAAGAAATGATTGACCAGGCACAACAGTATATTAACATTGGTCCTGCCATTACGATTAAACTTCCATGCACAGTTGAAGGACTAAAGGCATGTAGAGTGTTGAATCGAGAAGGTATCAAGACAAATGTGACTCTTGTCTTTAGTGCTGCTCAGTCAGTTCTTGCTGCAAAGTCAGGTGCTACTTATGTGTCTCCTTTTGTAGGACGACTTGATGATCAATCTATCGCTGGATTGGAAGTTATTCGTTCTATCAGTGAACTATATTGTAGGTACGGTGTAAAAACTAAAGTACTTTCTGCTTCTATTCGTAGTGTACAACGCGCTGTACGATCTTGGTATAATGGTGCCGAAGTCGTAACAATGCCTCCTAAAATTTTCTGGGAGATGTATAATCATATTCTTACTGAAGATGGTTTGGATAGATTTCAAAAAGATTGGGATGCGGCAAAGTTAGAAGTATGAGTGGACTATTCGTTTTTGGTTTCATCACACTAATGGTTATTGCCATGGAGATAACATGGTCTGTAAAAAATAAAGGAAGACTAAAATGAAAGTTGGAATGATTGGTTTGGGTCGTACTGGTGAAGGTATGGCCCGCCGTATGATTGAAAAGGGAATTGAAGTTTGGGGTTATAGTAGTACTAACTACGAGAATGCCTGTGGGCAATATGAAGCAGGATATATTAGTGGATGTGTAACCTCGATAGAGTATCTTGTCCAAGCAGTTAAATCTGATGGTAAGAAGTTCACTAGTGCTGGTAGGATTCCTGGTATTTTTCAGATGACATGTCCAGAGCAAAAAGCAGAAGACACACTTGATGAGTTGTTACCATTACTCGAAGAGGGTGATATTATCATTGATCATAGCACCAGTGATATTTCAAAATGTCAGGAACTTCAAAAGTATTGTAGTAAGTTAGGTATCTCATATATCTTCTCTGGAGTATATGGAGATACCCATGCTGTCAATGCATGTTCTAAAATTTTCCAATCGCTATCACCAGGTAATGCCTTCCGAATTTGATTACGTTGAAGCACCTACAGAAGGTAAAGTTGATAAGTGGGGGTTTACTATCAAACCCACTATCAGTGATGATGAACTAATTCTTCGATGTTTGAAGAATGCACCTTGTGGATCTGATAGAAAACAGGCAATTAAATTAATTAAAATCTACGAGGATAAAATTCAATGACTCTAGCCCATGTCCTACTTTTCGGATCACTACCATTTATATGTGCCACCGCATATTTCGGGTACAGAAGAGGTGAAAATAACTATTATGAAACCGACGCCTACTCAGGAAATGGAACAGCGCATTAGGATGCGATTTGCATTTGCTATGTCTGCTTTTGGGAGAATGTTTTTACCTCATGGTATAACACCAGAAATGAGAGCACTCTGTAATGAATGGTCTCAGATTGAAGATCAACCACCTCAAGGTGATTTATATCTGGTAGACAGATATTTTCTAGAACTTTGGAAAACTAAAAATAATAATTTTTAAATTGGAATCACGATTATGGATTTATCTCATTTAGTATTAATACTAATTCCAATAATGTTTGCACTTGTTATATTTTTTGCATCAGTGCTTACAGATCAATGATGTTACAGTTTGCTAGATTCTGCGGTACAGTATTAAATAATCCATATGGATTAGGACTCATGGCATGGTGTCTAGTCTTCGTTCCTATTATTGGTATGTGGGCAGTTCACAAATACGATTGGCAACACTGGGAACCGTTCAAGAAGAAACACTAAATAATTTTGACCCTCCTGCATGCCATCGAAAGGCCCCTTGACATTTGTTGTGGGGTCTTTTATAATGGATGCATATCCCACTACGTCTATGAACCTTAAAGTAATACAACTAGTTGATGGTACTCATATCATTGCTGATGTGGAACAATTAGAAGAAGAACCATCTTGTTATCTTAAGAACTGTTATCTTATCAACGAAGAAACTGATACTCTTGTAGAGTGGCCTCGATATAGTTCAGAAAGAGAAGCACTAATCTTTTCCAATAGAATTCTAACTATATCAGAACCACACGCTGATATTGTCAAACTGATGCCTTCATGAAGTTTTACACTAACGTCCAACTTGTCGGAAACACTATCCTATATCGTGGATATGAATATGGAGAACGTGTAATTCATCGTGATTCATTTTCCCCAACATTGTTCGTCACTGCTAATAAAGAAACGAAACATAAAACGCTGGATGGTAAAAATGTAAAACCAATTAAATTTGAATCTGTTCGTGAGGCAAGAGACTTCATGAAACGGTATGAAGGTGTACAAGACTTTGATGTCTTTGGGTACGAAAGATTTTTGTATCAGTATATCTCGGACAAAAATCCACAGGAAGAGATGAAGTTTGATATGTCTGTAATGAATATCATGTCTCTTGATATTGAGGTTCAAGCAGAAAACGGATTCCCTAATGTTGAAGATGTTGCTGAAGAAGTTCTTTGCATTACAGTTAAAGATTTCAACTCTAAACAATTGATTACTTGGGGTGTTCGTGATTATGATAATACTAGAAAAGATGTAAAGTATATTTACTGTAACAATGAGAAAGATCTTTTACTGAAGTTTCTTGACTATTGGGTGCAGAATACACCTGATGTTATTACTGGTTGGAATGTATATCTTTATGATATCCCATATCTTGCTCGTAGAATTGATCGCATCTTAGGAGAGAAGTATAAAAAATCCCTTTCTCCATGGAATCTAGTCCAGGAAAGAGAAATTTATATTCAAGGTCGCAAGAATCTTGCTTATAATCTTGCAGGGGTTTCTTGTCTTGATTATCTTGATCTATACAGAAAGTTTACTTACAGTAATCAAGAGTCTTATCGACTTGATCATATTGCTATGGTTGAACTCGGTGAACAAAAACTAGATCACTCGGAGTTTGATACCTTCAGAGATTTCTATACAGGTAACTGGCAAAAGTTTATTGATTACAACATTCATGATGTGGAACTTGTTGACCGTATGGAAGACAAGATGCGATTGATTGAGTTGTGTTTGACTATGGCATATGATGCACGTCAAAACTATGAGGATGTTTATTCTCAGGTAAAAACGTGGGACAATATCATTTTCAATTTCTTGAGGAAGGACAACATTGTTGTTCCTCAAAAAACTAGTCACAATAAAGATTCTGCGTACGCTGGTGCTTATGTCAAGGAACCGATTCCTGGAAGTTATGATTGGGTGGTGTCTTTTGATCTCAACTCTTTGTATCCTCATCTCATTATGCAGTACAATATCTCGCCCGAGACTTTACAGGAATCTAGACATCCAACAGTTACAGTTGATAAGATCCTTGAGAAACAGGTCGAGATAGACGGTGAGTATGCTGTATGCGCTAATGGTGCTCAGTATCAAACTGACATCCAAGGATTTCTGCCCAAATTGATGTCCCAGATGTATAATGATCGTGTAGTATTCAAGAAAAGAATGCTTGCTGCGAAACAAGCATATGAACACAAACCAACAAAAGAATTAGAGAAAGAAATTGCACGTTGTAATAATGTGCAAATGGCAAAGAAGATCTCTTTGAACTCTGCTTATGGTGCTATCGGTAATGAATACTTCCGTTACTTTAAACTTGCCAATGCAGAAGCAATCACTTTGTCTGGTCAAGTTTCTATTCGTTGGATTGAGAATAAAATGAATGCGTACATAAATAAACTACTCTCAACCGAGGAAGTGGATTATGTCATTGCATCTGACACTGATTCAATCTATCTTAATCTTGGACCTCTTGTTACTAAATTTTTTAGTAATAAGTCTGACAATAAAACATCAATTGTTTCCATACTTGATAAGATCTGCCAAGAGAAATTGGAACCATTCATCGATGCCTCTTATCAGGAACTCGCGACGTATGTTTCGGCATTTGAACAAAAGATGCAAATGAAACGTGAGAACATTGCTGATCGTGGTATCTGGACTGCCAAGAAACGTTACATTCTCAATGTATGGGATAGTGAAGGTGTTCGATATGAAGAACCCAAGATGAAAATTATGGGTCTTGAAACGGCGAGATCTTCAACGCCTGCTTTCTATCGAGATAAACTTAAGAAAGCATTTACAATTATTATTAACAAGTCAAATGACGAATTGATTAAGTTTATCAATGATGTAAAGGTAGAAACTAAAAAACGAGATATTGCCGAAATTTCATTTCCACGAGGATTGAATGGATTATCTAAGTACAAATCTAGTTCCAATCTTTATTCTAAAGGAACTCCAATTCATGTTCGTGGTGCATTACTATATAATCATCACATCAGTAAATTAAAACTGGGTAATAAGTATCCAGTGATACAAGAGGGTGAGAAAATTAAATTTTGTTATTTGAAAAAACCAAACCCAATTGGGGAAAATGTTATTGCTTATCTTCAGACAATGCCCAAAGAATTCAATCTGGAGAAATATATTGACTACGATCTACAGTTCAATAAAAGTTTCTTGGAACCTCTGAGAAACGTTGTTGAAACTATTGGTTGGCAAGTTGAAAGAAAAGGTACACTCGAATCATTTTTTGTATAGGAATTATTATGTCATTTTTAAAATCAGTTATTTCGGAGTTGGACAATGAGTATGCATCTATTGCCGAAGACGGCATCGCCGCTGGGGATTGTGACACGTTTGTGGATACTGGCGCTTACATCTTCAACGCTCTTGTGTCTGGCAGCATTTACGGTGGTCTCCCATCAAACAAAATTACCGCACTTGCAGGAGAATCATCAACTGGTAAAACCTTCTTCGCTCTGTCGATAGTAAAATACTTTTTGATGCAAAATCCAGATGCTCAGGTAATCTACTTTGAATCTGAATCTGCAATTACAAAAACAATGCTTTCTGATCGTGGTATTGATGTTAAACGTTTAGGTTTGGTGCCAGTTACTACAGTTCAGGAGTTCAGAACTCAATCTATCAAGATTGTGGATGAGTACACCAAACTCAAGAAGAAGGACCGCCCGCCCCTGATGTTTGTTTTAGACTCTCTTGGTATGCTCTCAACTACTAAGGAGGTTGAGGACGCTTCTGCAGGTAAGGAGACTCGTGATATGACTCGGGCTCAAGTAGTCAAATCTATTTTCAGGATTCTATCTTTGAAACTGGGTCGAGCAGGTATCCCTCTGGTGATTACTAATCACACTTATGATGTTGTTGGTTCGTATATGCCACAGAAAGAAATGGGTGGTGGTTCTGGTCTCAAGTATGCTGCATCTACTATCATCTATCTTTCAAAATCAAAGGAGAAAGATGGTACTGAAGTTGTCGGTAACATAATCAAATGTAAAGCATTTAAATCTAGATTCACTAAAGAGAATTCTATGGTTGCTACACGTCTTTACTATGATGAACGTGGATTAGATCGTTATTATGGGTTACTTGAGTTGGGTGAAAAGTATGGAGTTTTTGAGAAATCAGGAAACCGTTATAAGATTGGGGAGTCTAGTGTATATCCCAAATCTATTCTTGCTGATCCAGAAAAGTATTTCACACCAGAAATTATGCAAGCCCTTGACGAAGCTGCTCAAAGGGAGTATAGTTACGGTAGCTTTGAGTGACCATGAAGATTGAATCAAAAATTCTTTGTCATCTTATCAACGATGAAAAGTATTTACGAAAAACTTTGCCATTCATAAAAGACATTTATTTTGATAGTATCAGTGAAAAAATAATCTTTCAGGAGATTGTTAATTACATGAATGAGTATGACGGTGTTCCTAATAATACTGTGCTCAAGATTGAACTTGAAAAGAGGAAAGATATATCTGAGGAGATCTATCGAGAATCTGTTGGAATGATCGACGGTTTTTGTATAGAAAAAACTGATCCTCAATGGTTACTAGATACTACTGAGAAGTGGTGTAAAGAAAGAGCAGTGTATCTTGCTCTAATTGAGTCTGTCAAGATCGCAGATGGTCAAGACAGTACTAAGAGTCGTGATGCTATTCCATCTATTTTGCAACAAGCATTAGGAGTATCATTTGATGATCATATCGGTCATGACTACATTCAAGATGTTGAAGAACGATATGATTTCTACCATAGGTCAGAAGACAAAATTCCATTCGATCTGGATTTCTTCAACAAAATTACAAAGGGTGGTCTTCCTAACAAAACTCTCAACATTGCTCTTGCAGGCACTGGTGTGGGTAAGTCTTTGTTTATGTGTCATGTTGCCTCTGCTGCTCTTAGTCAGGGTAAAAATGTTTTGTACATTACCATGTAGATGGCGGAAGAAAAGATCGCTGAAAGAATAGACTCAAATTTATTGAATGTAAATATAAAAGATCTTGTTGATCTACCAAAACAAATGTTTACAAGTAAGGTGGAGAAAATTTCAAAGAAGACACAAGGAAAACTTATCATTAAAGAATATCCAACTGCATCTGCTCACGTTGGTCATTTTAAAGCATTACTTAACGAACTAAGTCTAAAGAAAAGTTTTGCTCCTGATATTATTTTTATAGATTATCTTAATATTTGTTCTTCTAGTAGACTCAAAGGTGCCATTGTTAACTCATATACTTTTGTAAAATCTATTGCTGAAGAGATCAGGGGTCTTGCTGTGGAATATAATGTTCCTATTGTGTCTGCAACACAAACTACTCGTTCTGGTTATGGTAATTCCGATGTAGAAATTACAGATACATCAGAATCTTTTGGTCTTCCTGCTACCGCTGACTTTATGTTTGCTCTTATCTCGACAGAAGAATTGGAAGAGATGAATCAGATTATGGTCAAGCAGTTGAAGAATAGATACAATGATGGAAACGTCAACAAAAGATTTGTCATTGGTATTGACAGATCGAAGATGAAGTTGTATAATGTAGAGGCAAGTGCCCAGGGTAACATCATTGATGCAGGTAGAGACTCTGATGTGGTGGAATCCTTGGACAATAAAATTCGTAACTTTGAAGGTTTTACCGTATGACCGTAAACACTGATGCATATCTTGAGTTTGTGAATGCCGTCACATCTCAATCTAGTAAAGATGCTGATGCATTTGAGTATCGTATTCAAGAACTTCGTGGAGAAGGATTTGAAACGCATCGACTTCTAACTGCTGCTGTAGGAATGTCTGCTGAGGCAGGTGAGTTTACTGAAGTTGTAAAGAAGATTATCTTCCAAGGTAAACCAGTAAACGAAGAGAACATGTTCCATCTTAAACGTGAACTTGGAGACATCATGTGGTACGTTGCACAAGCATGTATGGGTCTCAATGTTTCTCTTGATGAAGTGATTGAGATGAACGTGGATAAACTCAAAGCACGTTATCCTGGTGGTGAGTTTGATGTTCACAAATCTGAGAATCGTCAGGAAGGTGATGTCTGATGGATGGTGCAGTATACGCTTGGAATTCTATGTCCTATGGAGAAGGATTTCTTTTCTCCGTCTGGATTTTAGGAATGTATTTTATCAAACTGAAAATGGATCAAAGGTTTGGACGATGAGTAAAAAATCATTTAAGAATAAGCATCAACAGCAATGGGAGTGGGAAGAAACTCCTGAGACTAAGGCAGCAATTGCTGCTCTTCATGAAGGTATTCGTCAACGTAAACTAAAATCCGACGACGACAAATTTAACTACGATACATCAGGAAAATGAAATTACTTACACTAGACGACTATCAAAGAGCAGGTGAAACATTCTGGCCTAAGTATTGGTATGTTTCTAAAGAACTTGGTGAAGGTGCCAAGACAGAAGACATCTTAAAAGTTATGGAAGCTGTTGGTGGTGTTGCTCTTAAATTGGCACTGGAAGAGAAATCAGCAGGTCCATTCGGGTTTAATAAAACAAAAGAGGGGGAAGGTGACCTGAATGACAGCATTAATTGAACCTACAGATCCACGGTATTTTAGATGTACGTCTGATGGATCTTATGACCGACATACATACAAAGTTGTCTTTAATAATAGTAAAGCACTAAAGTTTGATAGTTGGGAAGAAGCACAGGCCTGTTGGTTTGAGAAGAAAGCACTAGGACAGTTTAAAACTATTGAAGTTCTAGATAGAAAAAGAATGCCATGAATTCCTGGGCATTACTCTACGATATATTAAATGGTACTTTCGATGAAGTATATCCTATCGTTGAAGAAACTGAAGAAGATGTAATTGAATCTGAAAATGAATCTAAATAGAGGGTAGGAACCCTCTTTTTTTAATGGCTTTTGAACCATCGGAAGGATTATATGCAGGATTGTCATTTGTTTCTACTAGTGATTTAAATGCTGCAAAATCGGATATCAATAAATTTAAAGATTTATATTTTGTTGCCCTAGAAACTCTTAAGACTAGTAACAAGATTAAAGATGGTGCTGGCAATCAAACAAGAAATGGATTAATTAAAGAAATAGATTTAACAGATAATAAAGATCCTAAAAAAGAGAAAGAAATATACAGTGATTTAGCTGGTGTCATAGGTGCTGTTTTAGCAACTAGAACTAAAGCTCTAAGAAATAAAATACCTACAGCAGTTTATCTAACTGGTAATAAATGGCATTCTGATGTAGAAAAATTTAAAATTAATGCTTATGGTATGGCTGATTATAATTCATCTGATTTAATTTTAAAATCGGATGATGTTGGTGTAAGAAAACATTATACAGGTATCTCTTTAAAGAAAAAAAGAAAGTTGCAGAATGAAAGTCCTACAATGATTAATAATGCTTTCTCAAAATTTATTGAAGGAAATGATTTTGTAGATGTCAGAAAAGGATTGGATGAACATCGTAAGAAATTTTTTGCTGGAGTAATAAAAGAAGCTGCTCAACCAGGTAATCCTCTTGCATTGTATGCAAGGGCAAATAAATCAATAAGTTCTTTAGATCCAGATAAACTATCTGACGCTGAAATTTTATGGGACACTAAAATTGTTAGAATGAAAAATGGTAAACCAAAAAGAGAAGCTCTAATTAATTTAAAGTCGGAATCTGATCTTGCAGATTTAACTGGAGATGTATTAAATCCAAAAGTTAAAGATCAATTTAGAAAATTTGTAAACGAAAAGTTGGGTAGCACTACATCAAAATTAAATCCTTTATTTCAAGGGTTCCTTGATATTATGAATAGGAAAGATGTTAAAGATAAATTAGCTAATGGATTGTTGAATAGAGTATTGAAACTTAAACTTTTAGATGAACTTAGTACTTGGAAATCAAATCAATTTGATTTTTATTTGATAGAAGGTGTTGGAGATTATAACCCAACCAATCAAACTGCAACTATCTCTAATGCTTCTGTTTATGATATTCATAGTGTGATAGTTGAGATTGCACGGATGACAAAGGAACCAGCACTCATGGAACTTGATAATGATTCATTGAAACCAGGTAAAGCAAAAGTAAAATTTACTTTAAAAAAAGGAAAACTTCCTATATTAAAAATTGAATTGCGATATAAAGGATCATTTACTGCGATGCCTCAATTTTTTGCAACAATGACAGATGAATTTAAAGAGATCTTACATGATGCTGGTGATATCACCAGGATGTAGGGCTTGACACCCACCAGTTTTTCTAGTATAATACAGACATGGCTAAGAACACACACCTAGAACACCTTGAAGACGATATCCTCAATCTTGGATCTGCAGGGGGGAAGTCTTCTATTGCTTTCTTAAAATCTCTGGGTGCTATGTTAACTCAGGGAGACAAGAATAAATCTGTCAATATTACTACTAAATGGGATGGAGCTCCCGCTGTAATTTGTGGAATTGAACCAGTATCAGGAATGTTTTTCGTTGGTAACAAATCTGTATTTGCAAAAACTGAACCAAAGCTTTGTTTTTCGACAGAAGATGTCGATGACTTCTATCCTACCAGTGGACTCAATCAAATTCTTAAGGACTGTTTGAAATATCTTTCACAGTTAAATATAGATGGTGTAATACAAGGCGATCTTTTATTCACTGAGAATACAAAAACAGTTACTAACGTTGGTGGAAAACGATGTGTAACATTTACTCCTAATACAATTACCTATGCGATACCGTTGGATACAGACCTTGGTCAACGTGTTAATTCTTCTAAGATTGGCATTGTGTTCCATACCACTTATTCTGGCTCTACTATG
>VMHT01132194.1_pt1 | contig 22597 bp, 7 predicted proteins | sample 4693611 | NCBI WGS metagenome assembly VMHT01 (sample SAMN12280063, study PRJNA550983) | marine metagenome | isolation source: seawater sampled from same location over 5 years 0.02-0.2 micron viral filtrate | place: USA: collected off the coast of southern California halfway between the port... ...
GTGCCACGATTTACTACAACTAGCATTGTAAGTGCTGCTGGTGATGCTATGCTTATTCACTCAACAGGTATGCCTACACTCGCTAGTGGTTCGACCTTTGCTCACAACGATAGTGCAGCGTCGTCAAGTGAGTTCTCACAAATTGACCAGTTCATTGGTCTTGCATCACACATGAAACTACCTGACACAAAGGTTACGATGCACCGACACCACGTTATTGGCTTGGGGCGTCAGGCTGCAATCCAACAAACAGGACGTGTGTTCCACCAAGGTGCTCAGTTGGAGATGCCACTCAACAATCCTCGATGGTTGTATTACAGCCTTGGGCGAGAAGCGATTGATGCACACACATCCGTTGCAAGTTATTCACAAGCAGGTGTAATTAAATCAGGGACGAAGGTCACGGTAGGTCAAACGTATGTGGATGTCAACAGCGTGGATTTTAACACGGGTAGTGGTTCTCACGCAGTTGCAATTGGTGACTACATCCTCATCCGTGATACGACACGCGTACCAGTCATCGGTTACGACGCTCCTGATACTGGTGCATCTGACGACAAGTTTTGGCCGCCTGCATCGACGTCGACACTTGCATCTGATTCTGAACACTTTGAGGAAACCGAAACCAGTGAGTTTAGACGCGTCGTAGCAATTGAAGCATTGAGCAGTGGCGTTCGTTTGTTTGTCGATGACCCGTTTCAGTTTGAACACATCAGCACTGATTCGATTTTTGCTTACAGATTCAACGGTACAACACTGACTGGTAGCCCACACGTTAATTCTGACGGTACGATTACAAACCCTACTCGACGCCTTTTGTTTTCAGGTGATACGTTGCCTTCGTTTTGTATCGAGCATAGTATTCGCAACCGTGATGTTGGCTCTCACAGCAACGAGAACAGCAACGCACCCGGCTCAAGTACGGACAGCAAGCAACTGACTCGTGTATTCCGTGGGTGTAAGATTGTTGAGTATGAATTGAATGCAACGGTCGATGCTGAGGTCAAGTACAGATGTATCTTCGATGCGCTTTCATGCTATACAGACACTGGTCGCCTTGAGTCATCCAATGCAGGTGACAGATACCGTGCTCATCGCTTGTTCCAAAACACAGCGACTGACGCAGCGGGTCGAAAGGAAACAGGCATAGCATCAGGTTCTGAGAAGCCGTTCATGTTTTACAACGGTACAATCACAGCCTTCGGTCAGGACATTGGTTTTATCTCAACATTTGAGTTGCGTGGCAAGACAGGTGTCGAGATATTCCACACTATGGGCGGAACACCTGTAGCCGAATCAGTCGACGCCAACAATCGTTCACTCAAGCAAGTCCCGTATGGTGGCACACGCAATGCATCGATTATTCGTGAAGGTCGTGAAGAGTTTGAACTTGAGATGGACGTTATCATCCGTGACTCGCTTCTCTTCCATGAACTACGCACGCATCGTGAGGTATCAGGTACCGCTGGCTCAACTGGCAACATCATCGAGATGGTGTTCACAAAGCCGTCCACTGGCTCGACAGGTAGCCAACAACAGATGCGTATCATCTGTGATGACTACGTGATTACAGACGCTCCAATCCCAGTACCTGACGACAAAGGGCTACTGCACTCCAAGATTATGATTCATCCTAAGAACATCAAGGTGATTAGCACCGACACCCTTTTCCATTGCTGAGTGATAGCCATGCCAATGAAACATGCTATAGCACTTCATCCACGCAACGAGATTGCTATCGTTGTCGAAGAGGAAGAAGAAGTATTCAATCCTGAGGCTGGTAAAGTCTCAGACGCCCCGTTCGGCGAACACGTCGCTCCCAGTGAGCCACGTGAGGCTGAGCAAGAAGCCCCCTCAGAAGAGGCTGCTTCAACTAAAACAGTGAGTGAGTTGGATGACAACACCGAAGAGAGTGATAATGGAAATTGACGGATGCGAAGTGACAATAGAGGTAGCCAAACCCACGTTCTTTGACGTGCAGTCTATGTCACCCATTTTCCTGAGTAGCGACCCGCAACTTGAGGATTACTGGCAAGAAGCATTCCGCCGATGGGTCACTGCAACACCTTCTATAGATTTCAAACAACTGTCAGCCGAGGATGGCGCTGAGATAGCAAAGATGCTACCAAGTCCATCCGAGGTGGTGAGTTGGCTAAATTTTCAACGAGCGAGGTCGGACGAATAAGGGACTACGTCAATGGACGTAAACCCGATGACTGGCCTCGCATACAACAACAAGCAGCAGAATATCTATTGATGACCCACTACTCCATGACACTGAACAAGGTGAGACAACTTGACCCGCAAGACGCAATCCAACTCCTCACATGGGCTACCGTCATGCAACAGCATGACAACCCTGAGCAACGTGACAGTATTTACTTGGGGTATGACATCATCCCGCCTTTGGAGTGAGAACAATGGTTGACGAAAAGATTGACACAGGTACGATGGAATCGATGAAGCGATTCTCCGAGTTTAGCGAAAAGTCACGTAACAACATGCGCTCGTTGCGTGAAGAGATTCAAGAGTTCAACAAGGTCATGAACGCTGCTCATTCAACGACAGACAGCCTTCGTGAGTCCCTGCGACAGATGAGCAACGTACAGCCTGCACAACCAATCACCGAAGCGCTTGAGGCGGAACGAACGACGGCTACAACAAACGCACGGGTTGCGAATTCCCCTAGCCCCGCACCATCTCAGTCAGCCGAGTCTGTTGGAATGAGTCAGAATGTCACCATCAATACGCTTCGCATCGACGTTAGCGGAGTAACCGACCGAAGCGACAAGCGAGCACTGGCACGTGAAATCAGCGAAATGGTTACAAAAGAACTGCGAGCAAAGATGGGCGGTCCGCTGTCCACATCAGGATTAAATCGAGGTGTTTGATTTGGTTCAGCGTGTTCCTATTCGTCTTGTACAAGAGAATGGGAACCGTATCGACCTCGACGTACAAACAATGGACATCAACATTCGTAGGGTGTTCTCAGCGTTCCCTATACCATTCACTGGTGGTTTCAACGCAGGTATTGATTTGAATCAAGCAAGCGTCGAAATTGAATTACAAGGTGTATTTGCAGACGAGTCAGGTCAGGAAGCAAGTCAAGGCGCGTCGGCTACGATTGAGTTTGGAAGTGATGAGTTGCCTCCTTTCGGTAACCCCGGTCAAGGTAGTGGTCAGGGCGAGGCTGAGGTTTTTCCTCCGTCCTCTAATGTTGGCACTGGATTTCCTATACTCGGTCAAGCAACAAATCCATGGGCAAGCGGACCTGTGTTACCGACAAATCCCCCAACTACTCCTGACGGACTTGATGCCGAGCGTAACAGAATTTTGAATCGTTATCACGGTCGTGAGTTCCACATACCGCTTGCATATCAAATAGCAACTGGTCCGCCTGTTCCTCCGAACGGGGATTACGTTCGTTTTATCTTTGACTCAAAACGCAGCGGCTCGTCAAAAGAACCGTTTTCGTACCCTTACATGCGACGTACAACAGACATTACTGTTGCCAGCAATACGTTGACTTCCAATTCAAACGGAACACTAAGAGTGTTAATTGCTTTTGGTGACCCACGTTCATGGATTGAAACTCCTGACGACCCTACTTTCAATGCTGTAAGCATTGCGGTGGGCGGCGCTCTCTTTGGAATAGTCCACGCCATTACCGCTTCGTCGATTGATTTCTTCCCTGTAAGCGGAATAACAGCAGGTATGACGCCATCAGGTACTGTTGAAATTATTCCAAGAGGGTTAGGTGTATCACCTTACGATAAGACAACGGACCCGCCCATCATCGCCGTACCCATCAAACACATGTTTGACGAGAACCCACCGAACTTTGCCGATGGCTCGTCTCGTTCTGTTGGAACTGCTACCTCGCCGGGTGAGGTGTTGGTACACATTTTTTCACAAGCACTACAGACAGCACCGGCTTCCTCAGTAGGAGACATCACTGACCGTGACTTGGTGGCTGGTGGCAGAGTCCTTTCAGATGCTTTTTTGGTTGAAGTCACGGGGCGTTACGCTAATGTCAATGTCAAGATTACACAGAAGCACGCTTTTGACATGGGTAGTCAAGGAGGAATTCGCTGTAGCATACCCGCTGACCTACGACCAGTTATTAACCCGTTTACAGGCGGTATTGCAGGTAACAAAGTCAAATCCGCAGGTGACAAAGTTCAAGACATTCTTGGCATAGTGGCGAACAGTCAAAATTATCAACAAAACAACAACGGTACTCAAATAGGTAGTTTACTTGATGGATTCAATAAATTGACTGAAATTATGGAGCAACGACCTACCGACTTAACGACAAACGGGGATTACATCATTGGTATTCAGATACCTTACGAATCCAGTGTCAGCCTTGGTTTAAGTCTTTTAGACACAGATATAGCACAGCGTAATTTTTACACAACCTTCGGTGATGCTAAAACAAATGAAAAGACCGGGGTTAAGAACGATTTACATGCATCGCTTGGCTTCAATCCAAGTGCACGCAAGCATCGTACGAACGGCATCAAAGCGGTTGTCACAGATTTCGTTGCAATGCACGACGCACAGGAGCGCTTGTACAACTTTACGATGAAACTGATTGCAGTTGACTCGCTACTATGAGGTGAAAAGATGTCGTTACCAGTTCGTTTGATGTTCGGCGATAATAAATTCACCATACCTGTTCAGGCTGAGGAGATTACCATGGCAGTGCATCGCAAGTTGCATGCTTTTCCGATACCGTTCGACGGCTCACAGCGAATAGGTATAGATACAAACATGGCATCCATGCAAATGAACATGTCTCTTATCTTACAAGACGATACGGTGGCATTACCAAGAGGTAGTGGGCAACCCCTTGTCAATATGTTGAATTTTGCTAAATTCAAAACTGGTGTCACCGCTGATTCGTTTCGCTCCATCGGCTCAATTGAAAAGGTTATACGACTACCAGTGATTGCTTTTTCTCAGAGTTTAGTTTACGCAACGCTTACAGATTTCAATCAATCAGGAATAAAGTTAGTGATGGACGGAACAACTACATCCAATTTAGCCGGAGGTTCAGGCAATCCGTCGGTTCGTTCAGGTCACAATTTAATAGAAAACGGACAGGTGATAATTGATGTTCCAGTTGGGGGAATACATACCGTTTCAAATCCTGCAACAACAATTGCACTCGCTGTAAAGCAAGCCCTTGAACTGACAACAAACATCACCAATCTATCAACAGGAGTTGACAATGCAGGCGGTAAACGAGTTGTTGATGTGTTCAATGTCACTGTTTCTCCTGACAACGATACTGTTCTGATTGTTGAACAGAAGTACATTGACCGTACCCAAGAGCATTCATTTTCTGTATTTGTTTACCCGTCTGAGGTCGTAACAACAACGGTAGTTGTAGGCTCAGGTTTAACTTTTTCAGGTACGACAAATTCATGGAAACTTGTAAAAAAAGGAGAACTGCTGACTTCGACATTCCAATTGTCAAAAAATCTTCCGCCTACTGGCATAGTTGGGAACTTGATGAGTGCAGGCGATAAGGCTCAAACACTTCTTGGGCTGTTGGCAAATGCAAAGACATCAACTGACTTGCTCAGGGGTATACAGATACCTTACGACTCACTCATACAGTCAAATGCGGTTACACCGGAGGTTCGGAACTTCTTTACAACGTACGGTCGTACAACATCACCTGATGATAAAAGTTCAGATGGAAACACACTACCTGCCTCTAAGCCGATGATTGCACCTTCAAAGACTTCAAAAGATGGTCAGAGTGTCCTTGATGACAGTGAACAAGAAGAATCTATCCCTGACATGCTTCTAGGCGCAGTTGATGATGTGTTGGACTTAGCGTTCAGTGCGTTTGGACTTGATAATCTCTATGACGGTTTGAAAGATATAGGGGCGGCTACAATCGATGCGTTGAAGGGTGAAGTATCATCCCAATCAAGAGCAAACGGTATTTACGTTTTGCCTGAAAACTTTCATTTACGCAAGGAGGCTGGGAAGAACTACTACGTGGCCGACCTCGATTTGATTATGGTTCACAAAGTGGCAGGTGTTTGATTTGGTTGTATCGGCGGACTCCACATATGCCATGCGATTCAACGGTATCTCGGATGCTGTCGTTGTACCCATGCAAAAATTTGCACAGGATGCTGGCAACTACCAAAAGGGTGCTTCCGTAAATGATACAAGTATACCGAATGTACTTGATGCGTTTACATTGGAAGCATGGGTTATTCCCGATTCGGGGGGCATCGTGTGGGAATACGAACATGTTATGCGACTTGTCGTTGGTGCTCCGTCAAGTAGTGCACCGGCTGCCTTTCAAGTAAAATTGAGAAGCAAGAGCACAGGTGATGAAAACACATTCACGCTCAGCAGTGCAAGACCCATCACTGATTCTGACGGCAACGTCTCTCACTATGATGGTGTTGTTTATCCACGTCCTGCCACCTTTGCTCATGATTCATACGATGCACTTGACGGTATCAAAAACAACAACGCAGCCGTGCATGATGGGCACAGGGAACTTTTACAAGTCGCATTCGTGTTTGACAAGCGCCATTTGTCGCTACGCATTAACGGAGATGTTGTTGCGACAAGGACTCTTTCAACTGACCACGAACTTGTTGTATACCCAACTCAGATATTCATGGGCGGTCAAGGCGGTGAGTTCCGTGGAACAATCGAGGCGATTCATTGGGCACGAGGTGCACATGACAGTAGTGTTGATTCGTATGCTCCAGTCACTACAGATTCGACGCTTGGTCTTTGGCGATTTGAGGAACCGATTGAACCCATCTCGACCATACTTACACTACCATCACTTTCAGCATCAACGTCAGCCAACTCGACGGTTACAATCGGAACAACAGAAGCCCAGTCACTCATCGACACACTGACAGGTAAGAGTGGCATTACTTCGCTTGACTTGACTTCGACTGCTTATTCAGCAGGAAATTACACTGTGACGAAGAATGCAGCCAACTCAGAAAGCACAATTACAATTCCACAAGTATCTTTCAACTTACTCATCAACCCTCTCGGCTACAATCGGACAACTGGCGTACCCAATCGTGAGGCACCTGAACGTGCACGTCTGATGAATGTTGATGCAAGTGCTGGCACGATTACGGTCGAAAGCATACACCTTGACTTTGTTTCAAACGCAACAAACGGACGACGTGGGTTGCTTATGGCACATAGTGCGAGTGATGCAGTGATTGTCATCGGTGACTGTCTTGTCGATAGTGGAACCGGTAATCAAGGCGTAGGTACAGGTACGCAGTTTTCAAACAGGCAAGGTCAAGTCGTTATTGACGAAAGTGACTTTGAAAATCACGGCATTGTGTTTTCAACACGAATGTCCATTGTTGACGACCCGTACATGAAATACTCAGCGACTACAAACATGGGTCGCAATTTCACAGCAGGTCACACTGGTCGGCATATACTCAACCATGTCAAAAGCCACCCGTACATCGGTATGCTACCACGCCCAATCGAATCAGAAGTCGAGCAAAATATCGATGGTTCAGCATCTGTCATGACTGCAACGTTTGCTCCACAGTACGCAAACGTGCGTGACGCTGCACCTGCGAACTCAGTCGTGTCTTTCTATGACGTTTCAGGACCATTTACTGTCGCGGCAACCGCATATACATCAGTAGTTCAACAGGTTGTGGAAAATGGGATGGCGGGTATAACTGATTCAAAACGAAACATACTCGCACTTGGTGTCGACGATGTAAGTAAATTTTTACTCAGGTCAGCCACCTCGACATCTGTCGATTCACTAACAACAGACTCAGATGAACACATTCGCCACATGACGCCTTCATCTGTAGGTCGGACTGCGGTGTTAGAACTGCCATCACTTTTGCAGTACGACCGACCCGCAGTTGTACAAATCAAATACAGCGCTGTCGACATCACTGGGCGTGGTATCAAACACGCTGCTACTGCACGATTGACGACAGGAATAAGTGGTAGCGGAACTGTTCTGACATTTGCTTCTGTCAAGCAGTTCGGTGCTGACACTGATACAATTACTGCTGACCTTATCAGCATAGGAGGGGAAGTAGCAGGTGCAAGTTCAATTACTGCAACAATCAGTCATTCTGCAAACACACTCACGTTTTCGTCAGCCACGACAGGTGCGTTCCAATCAGCAGCAACTGCGAACGCAATCGTCAATTCATATCTCAGTCATGGAGCACTTCTCGTTGAGAGCACCTACCCTGATGTTGGCGAGGAAGTTACTTCGGGAACACGAATTATCGATTTAATTCACACAGATGTTGAAGCAGGCGAGGCTGTTGTTCATGCAGCAGGTGGTACAATAACGTGCATTAAAACACCTCAGATGGTGTTTAATGCTGGCGAACTAAACGGCGATGATGAAGAAGGGTATCAGACTGAGCGTGCTCTTGATTTTACGATGTGTCCCGACAACTACCTCCCAGTCCACAGTTCCGATTCGCCGCAACTCAACCCACGCCGTATCGTTTCTCCTCGTGCGAGCAACAGCGCACGTGATTCGGTATTCAACAAAGTCGTCATCATACCAGCCAGTGGCGGTAATGATTCGTTCGTTATTGACAGCGAGGCTGAGTTAGTTCAGTCGAAACAAGGGCAGGTTCGTAGCAGTACTGGGGTCTTTGTGAACAACGGAAGTGGTTATTCCTCAGGGACTACAACGATAAACGTCGATGGTGCCAACGCTACGAACTTTTTCGGCGCAGGTACACGTCTTTTCAGCCTTAGTGGTGTTCAACTTGGTACGGTAGCCAGTTCAACAAGCACATCGATTACATTGGCAGCAGGCTCAGTGCAAGCGGTTGTTGACAATGAAGAACTATTTTATCAGCCAGTTGCATCTTCAATAGGAACTACATCTCAAAGTAGTGGTGTACATGAGGTATTTGACATCATTTCTCACACAGAAAACGGAATACAAGTCGACCTTGTAGTACAGCCTTCTGACCGCAATCGTTTCACACAACTGTCAAAGTTGTTCACAAACGAACAAGGGACAAGCGTACGAGCCAACCAGTTTGAAATTCACTATCTCATGGGGCGTGGCCGTGCGCTCACAATGTCTGACGGTGATGCAGGTACGTCTGTTCTCCGAGCACATGGACTTGGGGCTGACTTGGCTGCCAACTCAATCAGTGTCAAGGGTGACGGAGCACCTGATTCGTTCGTCGTCAAAGAGACCATGCCCGGTTCACCAGTCGTTACGGTAACGCTTGGAGGCGCAGGGCAGGGTGCTATCAATACAAAGCCAACATACAACCCTTCACCAACGGCTCGCCTCGGCTGGTCAACACGCCGAGACTGCTCAGCCCGATTATCGGCAACCTCCAGTACATCAGTCGGAGTTGTACCACTCAACAACAAATCGTCAGCCCTTGCTTCATGGGGCACATACTGCTTCCCCAAAGTTGGTCGAATATACTTTGGAGTTCCTGTGGAGTCAGGCGATAGTGCGACGAAGTATGCCTCAGCCGAATACACAAGCAAAAACGGAACGTCGTTCACGTTCGCTTCGGGAACGGGTCATACTGGTAGTGGTAAGTTTGTACTTACTGATGGGTCTGAAAGCGATTCTTTCAGCGCTTGGCTGAGCGCTACTGGCGCAAAGGTAGGCTCAATCATCGAAGTCGACGACCAGTTCAACGAGGGTTCGATGTGCAACGACGGGACGACCATCAACGACCGATTGTTCCAAACACTTGATACAGTACAACACGATTACCAACTCGGTACGCAGTATGCGAGCACACGTGCAATGGTCGAGATTCCTCTCTTCGACGACTTCTTCTTTGAAAACGAAGACGAAGGTATCTTCCCCGGACCTGACAACAGCATGAAGTTGCATCTTGACCCAACGTATGCTGCTCCAACATGGGCGCCTAATCCTGTTGGTCGACGTGCACCATCAGTTGCACCCGAAGACCCAACAGTCAACAGCGCATTTTCGACATCAATCAAAACAAACTCGCATCGCCGAGGAACTGTGGTAAGTCAGCCCTACGAGTCAAGTAACCGACGCATCTATGTTCAAGATTACAAAGTCTTCCCCATCGCTACGGCTGCACCTGTTACCGTAGCATCGATTGACGGTGCACTGCGCTACCGTCGTGCATTTTTGCCGTCAGGCGAGTGGGTGTTATACGACACTCGCAACACAGCCGGTTATCTTGAAGTAGCGGGTAGCACGACGGCTGATGACAACTGGGCGTTCAGCAAGAATTTCTTGCAGCAACTGTCGGTTGGTGTTTCAATCATTCCCGCTTCGGGCTTTCAGGACATGAATTATCCGTCCATTGCTGACAATCCACTGGTTGACAGTGCAGGGTTTGAGGCTCGTCGACCTTATTACTATGACCGTGCAAACGTCATGACGCAAGGAGGCAACGTGGATTATGGCATGAAGCAATACGTTAGTGCCGTAGAGTTCCGTGCAGGCCCACGTGCAAATCCGCATCTCAAGCGCATTAAGAACAAGCGTGCTCGCTCGACATGTGCCTTTGCTTTCTTAGCAAATAATCTGTATCTCGCTGACATAACTGATTTCCCAAAAAGCATCGCACACGCTTCAAACTACAAATACAGAATTGCGTGGTGGAATGGGACTGTATACAAGTTTGCTCATTATGACACAATTAATACAACGACAGGGTTGATTGCATTAAACAATCTTGATGCAGGCTTTAGCCCACAGATTGGAGATGAAATCATCCTATGGGACATGCACGCACCCTCAGGCGTTTACCCTGAGGTCAAGGAAGACGCATTCTTGAACACGACTTGGGCAAACCCGTATTGCAACGGTGGTCTGCGAGCAGGTGATACCGTTTGGATGAACATGCATTACACAAATCCTCATGCAATCGAGGGGCTGTTCTGCAAGAGTCGAGGAACGCTCAATGAGGCTGAGGTATGGAGTGGATTCTTAGAAGGCGAAGGTGACTTTGCTACGACGCCACGTGAAAGCATAGCGATGGAGAACTTCTTGATTGGTAATTCATGCATAGAGACTGCACGCAACTTCGTTCAGCACGTCAACAAAACTGTTGAACTAAATTACGAAGCGCTAGGACTAGATGCGACGAACGCACCCACTGTAGCATACATCGACCCTTACCAATCAACTGAGGAGCATGCACGTGTACTGTTGTACGACGTAGCGCACGACCGTGAGTTCATTGCATTTCAAGACCTATGGATGCAAGTGCAGTCAAGCCCACAGGCTGCAACAATTGGTGATGAGCCGGAAGGAGCAGGTACTATCAACAACCAAACAACTGGAGCAGGTACAGGACTTGATGTCGCCAACGGCTTTCCTTCTCAAAACAAATCGCTTGCATCGACAACTCAGTCTGAGTTTATGGAAGCAGCCATGGCACACAAATCGACATGGAATCTAAACGTTGATTTGAGCACACATTCTACTGGTTATCATGGGCATACACCGAGTGACCCTGACATTGACGGAGTACAAGTTCGTACAAACAAAGCGGTAATGTCGGGTGCAAGAGACAACGCTAACGCTGACCATCAGCAAATAGATGTATCGACCACTGAAAACTCGACATTCTTTGATACACCTGATGGTACACGATGCATTCCCGTTTTCTTAGCGCTCAAGGGTATTCGTACAACGTCACTTGATTTGTCAACGCATGAAGAATCTCGCTTACAGCATTTGCCTCACTGGTCTGACATGGACTTTGTTCGACGTCTTACGATTGATTTTGGTGAGATTGGAATGAAAGACGGTATTCGTAACATCGAGGCGGCTGCTCGTGAAATCGTTCGCCTGATAAATCAAGCAGGTGCACCAAACGGACGAACACATGCACGAAAGCCTGCTGACCAATTCTTTGGCGAAAGTGAACGATTCGGCTTGTCACGCGTAGCAAATCAGGCTGACGTGACAAACGGCATCACCGACCCCACTGCTGCTCATCTCAACGCAGGCTTTGCTGCTACTGGAAGCACGCATGACCCCTCTCCGTTTTGGGACAAAGAGCGAGCGTTTGCTTCGCATGACCGTGGTACACACATGGGCTACATGCGTGCTCACCTCGGTCGAGTTGTATCGGATTCAGGTGGTAAATCGGGATTCAGTATCATTATTCACAGCACAATACCCGGTGCGTCAGGCCGTAACTTCTGTGTGTGGCTTGACAATGCACGTGGTCAGTTGTCGTATAGACCGCAGTTCTTAATTGGACACGGTGGTCGATTCCGTAATTATTGGTGCCAGCCTGACGAAATGACAGGCGAAAACATGCACCCTGCACCCATGCCAATCAATCGGTTTGGTCGTCCATTCGCACCAATCACGACGCTCAAAGAATATCTTCCGCCCGATGAGGTGGATGAACCATTCAGAAACAACCTTGAATTCGGACCTGAGACAACAGGTACATCGAGCAACATGGCTTCTTCAACCAGTGAAATCGCATCAGGTCGTAACTCCAACACAATCATTGACGAATCGTTTGAGGCGAAAAGCCCTGCCTCTCAACTCATCGATGGACTGCGTATTGGCACACCTGCACGTGCTCGTATCAACTTCGGCGGCTTGACACAGGCAGGCATACCCGGTTGGGCACCCGACGCAGGTAACTGGGGCTTTGGTCGTGACCAACAAGATACTCGCTTTGAGCACATTTACGGTAATAACGTCGCTGCATTTGCACAGCATGGAACAGTTGATGCTACATCAACTGGTGGTTACATACCTGATGAGCAATTGAGAACAGACAACATCGGCGACGGTCAACTGTACGGCATTCGTTTCGTCGACCACCGTGGCAAAAACCACACCATCCGTATGGTATATCGGCAACACGGTCAGGCGTTTGCAAACGACTTGACTGTACTACCATCAACGCTCGACGACGAAGTTGTTATTCACTTCGATGACCGTGATGTAGGGCAGGGTGGATTCACTATTGGTAAGCACATGTTTGGAGAAGGTGACGTATGTGGAGAGTTTACAACAGGTACAAAGAAGAAATTCAAAGGTAACCTGTGGAACAATTATCCGTCACCTGCGACTGGCATATCGGCGACTGTCCAAGTTGTCACAGTAAGTGGTGCTGATGCTCTCAAAATTACATTCACGGCTCCTTATGATACAGGTAGCACGTTGAATCATCCCGACATCTTGGGCTATCTTGGATTCCCTGAAAAGGGTATGATTCAACTCAATGACGTAAATAGTACAGGGACTCCCGGTAACAATGGAGAGCCACTGTATTATCAAAGTCGTTCTAACTACGGCAAGGCAGGCGCATCGGGCGTCCATTATTTGTACAATGTTGAGGGTAACACGACAGCATACGGCTCAGGTGTAACACGAATCATCTGTCCACGTATGTCGTTTACGTCTGTATTGACGGACGAGGTTATGGCTGCTGCCGTTGAGTTTGCCTTGACCATGGACGACCCGAACAGTGAGGATGTCAACAAAACCACATTTGACTGTACGCACATGCTTGCACCCGACGGTCGCACACTCGGCGAATGGGGTGTATCTCCTACAGCCATTCGTGTTAAATCACATTCAACATCGAAGCGCATCATTCCGCTACGAAAATTGTTTGAAGTTAGTCGTGAGAAAGACTGGGGATTCCAAGCAGGTGCATCCGTCCAAGCGACTGGTACTGACCACTTGGGCGGACTGAACTCTGATGAAATCGCTGACGGTGCTCGTCTTGATGTCGGTTACATACCTAAGACTGTACTACATATTACAACGAAGTATAGGGGAACGAATGCAAACACCGCAACACCTGTTCTTGTTGACAGCGCAAACAACGTCGTCGACACGATTGATTGGAAACAAAATTTACGGGGCAATACGTTCTATAGAACAGAAGGTGACCGTGTCATACCGTGCGTCAACAGCCCTATGATTAACGTTCACAATACGAGCAGTACGACCATTACGTTACCTGCAAGCCAATACCTGTATCTCATCACTACACCTGCATCGACTGACTCGGACAGTTGGGCTGAAAAAATCACAGTATGGCTCGGCAGTGAAGAATCAGGTATTGTATCAAGCAAACCCGGCTCGACATCAACGACTGAACTTGAGTTTGTAGCCGATTCAGCACAGTGGAGTGGAACAATTGCTAACAGCGACATCCTTGTAAGGCAAGGTTCTATAGAATACTCTTCTGAAGTAGGAGGCATTCGTCGAGCAGGCAGTCATCATGGTGAGCCGTTCTTGCACTTCCGAGGCGCACACGATAGCCCTGACCACTGGGTACCGCTGTATTTTGGTGGCGGATTTTCAGGCGTAACGCTTGATGTCAACGACGGAACACAAAACGACTACAGTGAGTTCTATGAACATCCATACTCAGGTGGACCAACAGGCTCGGCTGGATTACAAAACGTCGGTGAAATAGCAGGCTCATACGCTTTGCTCGATGCAAACGCAATGCTCGCTATGTTCCCCGGAACTCCTTATCTTGACCAACATGAAGGTCGCAACAGCATGCCATTCTTCAATCAAGATGCCATGCTGTCATTTGATTTAGATGCGGGAACCAGCAAATTCAACGCTGCCACTGGTGTGACGTATACGGACAGTTCAACCACTGTTCGCTGTCAGCGACCAAGTCCAATTGTTCTTCGATTCTCACACCCACACGCTCGTTACACTGCAACAGGTAATACGACTGACCATACAACGTACATGATTTTCGGCCCCGGTCAAAGCGTGCCTCACAACTTTGCAGCACACGAACCGCAATTGTCGAGCATTGTTACGGGCGGTAACGGCTACAGCGCTGTGCCTACTGGTAAGAATTTGCCTAACGAGATTGCACACGGTGCAGCCAGCCGTAATGGATTCAGTGCTCACTTGCCACCTACTGCCGAGTATCAGAAAGGTAACGTGCAAGGCTACAACTATGTTATGAATTGGGAACCATCTAAAGGTCAACCGAACAGTACATTGTTTGCTCAGACGGCAGGGCAAGGGTTGTTTTACGATACACAAATGACCGCAACAAACCCACCTGCTCACGCCCACCCGATGTCATATGTATTTACGAATTATGCAGGTGTTGCAATGGGCGCATCAGGTCTCGCCACAACACTCGCACGCTCGTGCGTTTGGCACATGGACGGAGGATATCACCCCGGCGGTCATTTCCTCGACAACCACATCGAACGCAACCCAAAGCACCCAGTATCAACTCATCGTATATCGACTGGCTCAAACGCTCAGCAAAACCCTACAGTATTCCGTGTGTCGTCTTTGTTAGGAACTGCTTACTTGGGTACATTTGGAGGCGACACAAACATGACAAGCAACGCAGATTACGTTGTTATCGACGCTACTCGTGCACAGAACGCCGAGGAACTTGCCACGATTGTTTCAGCAGGTGTCAATACATTCCCCGGAACTGACCCACTCAAAGCGATTGGTGGTACGTTCCTGCCCTCGTTCCAAACCGCTGCCAAACAAGACCGATACGGTTGGGTTGAACTAACGATGGCTACTGGTGGGTATACTGCCGAAAGTGGCGCTGCTGCAACATTACAGGCCAACGCATCTATTCCCACAACATTGCCTCAATACGGTTGGCTGCGTATTACAGACGGAGGTTCAAACGTAGGCTTTGCATCTTATGCTTCTTACAGTAGCGCTACGTTTACACTGGCGAAAAACTTGACAACTACAACCAATATAGTCGACCCGACAACAAAGGCTGCGGTTACAGCATCGACTATCAATGGATTAGGAGCAGGTGCTGTCAAAATTTACGTGTGGACTAAAGCAGGTACCCATCGTTACAACAACACCTCCGAAGCCCGTAACCACATGACACAAGTCCACTACAGTGGATATGTCGATGCTGTTGACCGAACCAAGCCAATCGGAGCAGTTGGTTGGTCAGGTGAAGCGTACTCCTATCTTAACTCGTACAACGGTACCCAAATCGGTAGCACCAAGTTCCCTGCTGGCAAAGGTGCATGGCACCCGTTCCTCGGATTCAATCCATACGGGGCAGCCGAATCTTGTTTGTCAGGCAGTTCACCCGTTGGTGCTGACTCAATGCCTGCAAGTGTCACCGAGCAATCTTGCGAGATTGGTTTGGCCTCACGTCATTTGATTGCTATCACACACGAAAGCGAGATGCCTTTGATTGCAAAGGCTGACCGTGATGGTATTCTTTGTGCAGGTGACTGGCTTGACCTCAAACGGGGTGGAAATATTACACACGCAGGTACAACCCAGTGGGACACTGCGAAGGTACACAATCGTGACCGATACGTCGGTCCCGCTACAGCAGGTCCGCACGTTGAAGCGATGATGATGACCGATGTAAGTTCCTACCCACAAACCGCATCATACCCTGCCGTTGGTACAGAAACGTACTGGCACAGCGCCCTTGGTACGAGTGGCATTGAGCGTGCTGACCCTTGTCAAAGCCCTACGGGTGATTTATTTTGGGACGAGTCAAAGGTCACTGCGAGTCAGTTCCACGAAGACACTGCCACATACGGGGTTACGTGCAAGGGTGTTTCAACACTGACTGAGTACAGTGCAACTGCTACTGGTATTTACAAATTCTATAAAGAAGAACATCCTGCTCGCAACTTCAACGAAGAACACATCGTATGGAAGCGCATGGACGGCGGTAATCTTACTATGCCTGCTGTCAACGCACGGGGTCTTGGTATGGTACCGTGGGTCTATAGAAAGGATGGCGGAGCCTACAAGAAGGTTGGTGAGAAGATACTTGGAAACAATCGATTTTCGTTTGAAACGACAAACGGTGCGATGTTCCCAATCATTCAGGCACAGGAGTTATCACACCCGCAACTGGCTGAGCAAAATCAATTTACCACGAAGATTGAAGATGCCTTGCTCATTCCAAACGAAGAGATTCAGTTCCAAAGCCTACAGGTTGTTGACGACACTGGACAAGAGCACAGAATCGCAGGCGGCAGTCCGCTTGGAACAGTCATTCTTGATTTCAGACATCTAAGTGATAGAGAAATAGAGGGCTTGTCACCTGCACTTGCAGGTTCAGGCATATCGCCCAACTTGAAAATACGACTACCTGACCCTGACGACATTCCGGGCAACATCATTGTTCGACCGAGTTTTGACCGTATACAAGGCTATCAGAACGAAACGATGGGTAGCGGTGGTATGCAACATCCATCACAGCCTCAGCAGGCGATTACGGATATGTTCAACAACGCTCAGCCCGGACCACGTGCTTGGCCTACGTGGGAGAATAACGGGTGGGAGCATCTGAGTCAAGATGGCACAGACATATCAACAGCAAAGAGTAAGACACGACTCGGCTCTCCTGACTCTTCTGTTGAAGGTTGGTCAGACCACACAAACAACAACCCACTTGAAACAGCCTACGAGCCACATGACCGTTCGCTACAATTCCACATTACACGCATGGGTGTAACAATGACGCACCGTGACGACGTTGATGAGTTGTCTTTTACTTCATTGTCAGGCGATGAAATCGACGTCGGGTCAACACCTGAACCGGCTGTTTGGAAGGTCACCAGTGAACAAAGCGGCGGTCGTTGGTTCTTGCGAGTCTATGACCCGACAACAAACAAAGGTGTTCTTGCATCCTACACTAATACAGGTACAAACAAATTCACTGGTGTTGTTGTATCTCCTGATTTTGTATCGTTCGTCACAGGAAAGACTGGCCTCAAAGTCGTACCTTCATACTTCATGCCTGCGGGTAGTACACGTTTCTTTGCATCGCGTCGATTGCGTGACCACAGCGAATACAGTGGCTCAAGCCCTGACATGCCGAACGTTGATTGGGTAGGCATGACTGGTGATACTGCTAATGCGTATCTTTACCTGACAAATCCCAAGATGACACCTATGCCTATCCCTCGTATGGGTCATCATTACGTTACACCGACAATGGCACTGCTACCCGGTCATTACGCTCACCCTGCTTATCAGCGAATGTACGATTTACACCTTGCTTGTCGAAGTGCATCCAACAAACCGTATGAAGATGAATTCTTGGGTAGTAGTGATGTGGTCGACAAGGGATTCGGTCGTGACCCGCTTGTATGGTTCAGCGGACCGACGGCAGCGTTTGCCCCGTCTGACATTCACGGTGGCGCGTTTACGCTCATGACTGAGACGAAGGTCAAATACGATGGTTATGGTATCGCTGCATCGAACGGTTCGGCAGGGACAACCAACTCACAAGGCGGACATTCAATTGTGTTGGAAGCAGCAGGTACGTACACGCTTGACAATCACTTCCCTGACCCGATGGAAGTCGGAGCGTATCAGATTATCATTCAGCCGAACGTGTTCTCACAACAGATTACTGGTTACCATCTCAATCACAGCGATGCAACCAAAGCCCCATCTGAGTCAGGTACGAAGGTAACTGAATTAACAGGGCAACAAGTCAACACTGTCATCGCCATAGAGCATGACAAATCCAACCTTGGTGCAATGACGCTTGTCCTTGCCGAAGCAACGATGGCCGACGTAAGAGGTTGTGAAATCATCATCAACGAAGTCATACTTGACTTGGAACCTGATGCGGGAAGTCAATTCACCAACATACCTACACTGGGATTGTATAACCCGCTTGGCGTTGATGAAACTGCTTCACCTGCGTTTACACGTCGTAGCCTGCCATATCGACCGAACATGTTTATTCAAACAACACCGGGTATGACCACAACAGTACCATGGTGGGCACAGTTGCACAAAGATGGTGCACGCAACAGTTCGGCTGACGAGTTCAAGTTCCTTGAGTGGCACACACCCGACCATTACTATCAACTCAATCGACCTGCGTTTGGTGCGGTTGGTGCACAGATTACGCTTGCAGGTTTCTCAACAATCTACCCTGACATCTACGGTGAGCACTATCGGGCACGTAGCCTAAATCCAAGTTGCGTCGTCATTTCGTCTGATGCCAGCGCACAGACTGTCACAGTCGACAGCAACGAGTTGTTCCCTGTCGAGCCGTACTACGGTGAGGTGTTGGAGTATATCGATGCTGATGGTGAGCGTCGTACGGCTACTTACACTAATCGCACGGGTACACTGGCACACGCTACATTGGCTGCTGCTACGATATTTGAAGGGGTATCGACAGCCAACCTGTTCTTTACAAACCTGACAGCAGGCACAGTCCTACGACTCAGCGGACCATACGATAACAGAAAGGCAGGCGAGGTGTTCAAGGATTCCAAATCGAGCATTGCTACACGCACCCTTGCTCAGACGTTCGCAGGCACACGAGATACCAACTCGTTACATACACCTGATGCATTCTTGTGTATGTGGCATCCAAATCTCGGTCGCCCCTATACATACTACTCAGATGACAGCAGTCGTTCGTTCTATAGCGCCACAGGTGCAGCCGACTCACCTGTCAACGAAGCATCGCTCAACAACATCCCTGAGCACTTTGAAACGATTCACTATCACGACTTCTTCTATGCAGCATCAAAGGGTCCGTTTGCACTTGGCATGAAGTGGGTCGCTCCGCCGCACGATGCTGATAACGATGCTTCAACAGCCGACTTGCACGATGGAACGGTGTACACCGCTGCACAGATGGATGCACTGGTCGACGGAACGGGTACACTCGACCACCAAGGTGGTACAGATGGCTCAGACAAATACAACTTTGCAGGTTACTGGCCGAGTGGTTCTCGTGGAGGCGCAGGTTCAAGTCGCCTCGACGGATTCCTTGAGGCTGTCATTGGATGGGGCGGTAAGTTGTTCGGCATCGATTGTGTAGGGTTCCGTGACGACAGCGGTATCGAAGAACGCACGTATGCACAGATGACAACCGATTCAGACCATGCACGAAACACATGCTTCGGTTACCGGTTTTCGGTAAGACAGCCGTACAATCGACCACGGTGGTCTCCGTACGTGCGAGGGTGGATTGAAGGTACACAAGCCAACGCATTGCTCGGTTACTACCATGGTCCGTTTGTTCAGCAAGATAGCAAAACAGGTGGCTGGGATTACGTTGGTGCTGACACGTATCATGCATCTTCAAATCCCGACGGACAATCCGACGCAGACTTCCCCGCTACCTACACTGGTATACTGGAGCGACTGACTCAAATCAGTGCTATGCTCAATCAAGACCAAATCGGTCGACAGGTACGATACAGCGACGGTCGTCGTATGACACAACCGTTTGGTTGCCCTGTACGAACAGTGCGTAACTCTTCATCCGTTCGACGCATGTACCCGAATGACCACGCAGGTTTGGGTATTGCTGAACTTGCTCAGGCTCATCGCTTCTACTTAATTGACTGGTGGGGCAACACGCGTGGTGAAGACGTGCGTCGATTCCCAGTACGTGGGTTTGGTATTCGACCTGCGTGGGACCCTGAGGATGCTTACGCTGACACCAACGTTGCACATCGACCTGCTGCGAACAGCCTGTTCGGTGGTGACGGCACTGACCGTTACAGCGGTAACGCCAACAATGACAACAACGCATCTTCAAACATGGGTACTGCGGACTGGTTTAACCCTGCCAGCGCCATGCGAGTGGGTGACCGTGGTGACGGACGTGGTGTTCGTTGGCCTACACACTTCAACGAGAGCCTGTTAGCCGATGTATCTGAAACAGTCGAGCCAACAGGATTGGTTGTCTCACAACCTACTGCTGAACCAACTGTAGGAAAAGGATTGATTCGCCCACGAAACGATGTACTACAAACTGACGAAGTCGAACGTGGTATCAGCAATCGACTTGGTCTTGCTGATGAAGATGGGTTGCTCAAACCGACCGCTATGGTCAGTGAAGGTGTTGAGTCAGTAACTGCTAACTCGCTGTTGGCCGAGCCTGTTGGCGGTGACGGCGTACGTGCGGGACTTGACGTTGATACCCTTGGTGAACTCAATGACGGCATCAGTCGTGAGTACGTCATCATGAGCACAGAAGCACACAGCCTGCACACTGACCGTGAGGTCGGACAACGTACGACACTGCGTGGAGCACTCAACATCGGCAGTCAGACACTTGGACATCTCGACATGACATCACTCTCTTGGAGTGGACAGCCTGTCAAGGGTGTACTGCGTGTATCGAACGCTCACGCATTTTGGGCGCTCGGTGGCACATACGTGATGGATTGGTCGGTGCGAGAAGGTGTACTGTCCGACTTCGGCTGGGGTGCAACTGCTGCGGCTGATTCAACGAACCCGTATCAGGATGCGAACCATTCCCCAAAGATTGACCGTACGAACAACACGGACAGCACAATCGAGTTCTTACTGCGCCCAGTCATGACACTTGACAAGTCACACATCCAAATGTTCCGACACAACCCTGTTGTGACAGGCAGTACACCACAGGCCAGCCCGAACTTCTATGCAGCCACAGGTGGTTGCAAGTATGGCTTCTATGTCAGTGACGCACCGTCAGCCCGTACAGGTACGCCTTCGTCGCCTCCATACAAGCCAGTGTATGCCATCAAGCCTGCAAGTAGCGTGACCACTTCAACGAGCGACGGTCCGAAGATTCTTGGCGTCGACGTAACAGGATATACGAAGACTGATGTAACACAGCCAGTCGCTCGTATTGTCATGAGCGAAAACACGCTTGAGCACTTCCGCAGCGATGCACCTCGTCGATTGGCTGAGGACGGCGAGTCTGACTTCTCAGTGCAACCACGACACAGCCAAACCTTACACCCGAAGGGCAGTTCGGGCGATACGTCTTTTAACACGGGCGACCACAGTGGAGAGTGATAGCGTGACACCGATGGATGAGGCTTGGCGGGTTTTGAAAACTGAGTTCTTGTTTGAAGATGCTCCGAGGGAGCAGACTATGCCTGCTGGCTTTGTCCCTCATAGTTTTAGTCCCGACTGGCTTTCAAACATTGAAAGTAATCCCGCCCAAGCGAACATCAACTTAGGCCATAGTAAGTTTCCACAAGAGGTAGAAAAAATAACAGGTGGTGAATTTCAAACGCCTGAATACCCATACGATAAAGAAGGTGTAATCAATAGTTATTGGAAAAATTATGATAAGAAGTTCGACCCCGCACTTATTGACAGTATGACTGATTTACTACGACACGAATCTGTGCATGAAACTCTCAATAACGTTCCTGAAATGAGACAAGCGCTCGCACATGCAGTTAGCGAAGGCAAGAAAGGTAATTTAGAACCTTACAAGCAGTGGTTGGTTGTTCACGAAACTATGGCTAATTTCCAGCCACCCGATTTCAAGGGTGAAAAAGAAAACGTCAAGAATTTCATATGGAATAATCCCAAGTTCAGCCACAGTGACTTGCACGAAGAAGCGCAAAAAGTCAGACAAGGTGGATGGAAAGGAGAGTGATAGGATGGCTGACGCATACAACAGAACGACAGGGCGATTTAGCGAAGCCCAGTCAACTGTCATGAAGCGTGTTCGCAAACCGTCGTTTGTTGACAACGCTGTGCGTCACGCTACGTACGTGTCGTCGGCTACCAAGCGTGTAGCAGGCTCGCCTGTGCGTACAGACTTTGAGTCGTCGACCGACAAGACCTACACACTATCAGAAG
>VMHT01196641.1_pt1 | contig 22594 bp, 17 predicted proteins | sample 4693611 | NCBI WGS metagenome assembly VMHT01 (sample SAMN12280063, study PRJNA550983) | marine metagenome | isolation source: seawater sampled from same location over 5 years 0.02-0.2 micron viral filtrate | place: USA: collected off the coast of southern California halfway between the port... ...
ACAGGCTTATAACTAAACAATAAATTATGAAAAATGTTTTAATGAGTTTTGCTTTGGCAGTACTGTGTACTGTAAGTGTTAACGCTCAAAATGCAAAAGGTAACTGGTACTTAGGTACTGGCGACATTGCTAATACTGCTTGGACTGAATGGTCTATAGCACCAACAGTTGGTTATGCTATCTCAGATAACTTAATGGTTGGATGTAATGTATCTCAAGCAGACTCGTCTGCAGAAATGGTACTAGATGCACATGTTAGATATTTCTACAACGGATTATTTGGCTATGTATCTGCTCCTAACTTAGATACTGATAGATTAAATATTGGTGTTGGTAAAATGTTTACGTTCCACAGGGGAATATACATTGATCCAAAAGTAGTATATGACACAAACTTAAAAACAACTAACTTGATGTTAGGGTTTGGTCTTAAATTTTAGTATTAACTTAAAAACAAAACAAAATGGATAAAGTATTTAATTATTTAAATGGATTTTTTAGTGGATTAGCAGGTGTATTAATGACCTTGTTACCACTAACAATTTTATGGGAGGTAATATCTGGAGGTTTACTATTTAACATGGATGTAATAGCAAACTTAACAGCTCTTGTAAATGAAATTGGAACTGGAGGTTTTGCTGGACTAATTGTATTAGTTTTAGTAGCTTCGTTCTTTGTTAAAAAGTAAATCAAATTATTAATAAAATCAAATTAAATTATGAGTTTTAATAAATGTGCAGGAATATATGATCAGTTACAAGATCTAGTAAATGACACTCAGTCAGACATGACTAAGTTTGTAGAGGGTAATAACTCCGCAGGTACGAGAGTCAGAAAAGCTATGCAAGCAATTAAAGGCTTGGCACAGGAACTAAGAGTTGCAGTTCAAAACCAGAAGAACTCTGAGTTTTAACTAACTGTTAGAAATTAATAAAGGGGATAACGAAAGTTGTCCCCTTTTTTTTATATTGCTACCGTGAATATAGTGACCATAATCACAATATATATTATTGGACTAAGATCTATTTGTTTTGTTTCCATAATTTAATAATTACAGAAATTATACAAGCGCTAATCAATTTAATGTTAACAAATTGTTAACTTATACGTCAGTCATATCTTTATACTCGTCCATAGCTTTCATAGCTGTGTATGCTTGTTTTATAATATTTAAGTTAGCTCCATTTGCTACTGACGGTGTAAATGTTACTTCTTTCTGATTATAGTAATTCCCAAAATCAGCTTCGTACGTGGCTTTGTCTTTGTAAAATCTTACTAAAGCAAAACCTGCCAGTGTTTTTACAATGCTATTGTCTTCTTGATTAACTCTGTAATTACAATCTTGATTTGCTCTTATTATAACAGCGTGTGTATCAGCAACTGCTATTCCTTTATATGTTATTGTTCCTTTTAATGCCATTTATTTTATTTTTTTTTGCGCCCTATTTTAACGCAGTTATTTACCATTTTAGTTCTACCACCTTTAGTTTTTTTACCACTAGGTGATTTCTTTTTTCCAGCCGCTCTATAACCTTTCCAGCAACTAGGTCCTTTTTTTTTTGCCATTTTTTATTATTTAAATTAACATTTCCACCTGCGTCTTGCAGCTTTTCCTCTTTCTCCTGTCCAACCTTTTGATCTTGCACAAAATGATTTTCTACGTTTAGCAGCTTTACTACCTTTTTTAACTTTTCCAGTTACAGCTGTTTTTAATTTACTACCAGGGTTTTTAGCCTTATATTTTCTAACACCAGCGGCTGTCATACCCGCCCCTTCTTTCGTAGTTCTAAAGTTTCTACCTTTGCCTTTAGTTGTTTTTCTTACGTCTGGTTTTTTCTTTCTTTTTTTTTCAAGCATTATATTACTTTGTATTTAGTTTTACCTTTGTGTTTGTAAGCTTTTAAACATCTATTTCTATTCTCACTTGGGGATACATAACTAATATGTACCCAGTCAGGATTTTTATTATCACCGAATTCCCATATCATTTGATCAAAATCTAAATGCTCTCTAATAAACTCGAACATTTCTGAGTTACTTAAATAACCAAATGTATCGTCAAGATCAATTGCCTGACCCTGGCAATGTTGTGATTTTTCACTTCCACCTATCGCCTTGTTTAGTTCTGGTGATCTAAAAAAACTATTAATTTTTATAGGTCCATTAGTATAACTACGTAAAGGTTCAAAAACTTCATCAGCTAGCAACATCATGTTGTTTAATTGTTTTTTATTAGGTTCATTGTTTATTCCTAATCTCAAAGCTGTTCTGCTATAAACACCTTCTTTATTACTTATGTGATCGCTAATCATTATTTTATTATTATGCTTACGTCAGGACTAGTACCTGATATGTCTATTTTTAAATCTAAAACAGTGTTATCAAATGACAAGTCTTTATCTAAAATTAAAGATGCCCCAACAGGTATGTAGCAATTTTCTATAATATAAGTTTTTGTAGTGCCTTCATTATAATACAAACCAACAGTAACTTCATTAGAAGAGTTACCATTAGATATTTTTATGCTTTTTATTTTTCCTCTACCGCTGTCTTTTTGTATTAGCGTAGCGCTAGAAGTAAGTTGATATAATCCGTATGCCATTTTAATTACTTTATGTATTATTTATTATTACATATTTTTTTACTATATTAAGGTGTGTCAGAACTATCTATGTCTGTACTATTGTTTATTGTTAAAGAATGCTCGTTACCAGAATCATCAGCTAAACTTGTGTCGCCATTACTATAATTCTCCATTGTGTAGTATGCTATTAAACCAGAGTGACTAGACTCATCTTTAGGTGATCCAGAGTTATATATAGTAGCAACTTCAGTAGCTGTTAAAACATCATTAAATACTGCCATGTCGTTTATATGGCCGTTCCAGTTTTGACCAAAGTTTTGTATTGAGTTTCTACCAAAACCAACAACAGCCGGAGTTTGACCCCATATCGTTGTACCTATAGCTTTACTTTGGCTTAAAGAACCGTCTTGGTATAACCTAACTATATTGTTAGAGGTTGTAGTGTCTCTTGATTTCCAAGTTAACACAAAGTGGTGCCAGTTAGTATCACCTTCTAAGCCAGAGCTAGAATCAACAGTGTAAGAAGTGCCACTACCTTTCCAAGCTCCCCTGATTTTACCCGCAGCATTGTTAAACAAAAGAAATATTTGATCATCAGCACCTTCTTCTCCTGTTAGTTGAAATACAAGCGCATTAGCAGAAACAGAATCAATTTTAATCCAAGCGCTCATAGAGCCTTGCGTCACGGAAATTGCTTGAGCAAGAGTACCAGATCCTTCTAAATAATCGTTTGTACCATCAAGATCGAAACTTATATCATCAGCAAAACTACTTAAGTCATGATCGTAAGCATAAAATTCAGCCATACTATGAGGCACACTACCATCTGGCCTGTTAGCAGAGGCATTAGCAGTGTTTATAGTTCCGTAACCACCAGCCGAAGCTTCTTGCAAAGATGTTAAAGTTGTAGCACTAGCATTGTAAGTGTTAGTTGTAATCTCAGCTCTTATACCAGCCAAACTTAACGCGCCACTACTTGGAATTGCCATTGATAATTGCTTTTAGTTCGTCAATTTGTTTTTGTTGATCTTTAACAGCCTCTATCAAGTAACCTACTAAGTTACCATAAGAAACTCCTAACGTACCATCTGTTTCACTCACAAGTTCAGGTGCTACTTCTTGTATTTCTTGAGCTATAACACCAGAGCTTTCTTTACCAGTATCTTTTCTAGTAAAGCTAACGCCTCTCATATCTAAAACTTTTTTACCATCTAAAGTTTCTATATTTTCTTTTAATTTTCTATCAGAGAAAGCCACAACATCATTATTAAATGTTGCTCTACCAGCCTCAGACATGTCTAAAGTTAATGCTGTTATATCTACGCCTCCATCAGTTCCTTTAAATATAATATCTTCATCACTAGCACCGTTATCTATATACAAATCACCAGTTGAGTTTAAAATATGACTGTGATTACTTTCGTGGAACATTTGAAGATCATGGCTAGCTCCTAGTTTAACTCTCGCGGCGTCAGGTAAATATACGTGACTATTGAAATTAGCTTGACCAGCAGCGGACATATCAAGCGTAAGAGCGGTTATAGTGCTACCACCGTCATTACCTTTAAATATAATATCTTTATCACTTACAGAGCTTTCAATAGTAAGATTCTGACTTGACATATTAATAGTACCAATATGTGTTCCAGCATCTTTAAATAATACGTCATTACCAGCTGCGTCTAATGTTATATCATCCGCAGAATCAAGCACGAGAGCGTCAACAGTAGCTATAGTTAAAATACCAGCGCCAGTTTCTGTTAAAGTTGCTGCATTACTACCATCACCTGTTATAGATAAAGCACCGCCAGTAATAAGAGTGGCTTGTTGAAGTTGAATACCAGCGGTTGCTGTTAATTTTAAACTAGTACCTTCACCTCTCACGCCAGAATAAGCCCAGCTAACACCTTTATTGTTAGGCATGTTTATTACGTCATTAAACGTAGCCGCACCAGCGGCTGACATATCCAGCGTAAGAGCTGTTATAGTTGATCCACCATCACTACCTCTAAAATAAATATCTCTATCGCTTGCAAGGTTGTCAAAATATACATGTCCTGTATTATTTCTAATAACAGAGTCTGCTCCGTCGTGAAATATTAAAGAATCACCATCAGTACCAAACTTTAAATTAACACTATCAGTAAGTATTAAAGCATACGCACTTTTATCCCACAACATATACTTGCCAGATGTTGCGCCAAAAAACTTTACGTCGTGACCCGCTTGATTTGCACCGACATTTAAAGTTCCATTTACTTGAGTATTTCTAAGTGTTAATCCTGTTCCAGCAAATTCAGCTGTTATAGTACCACCTGTAACTATTTGTAAATTATTATCAGCACTTTCTGTTAAATATGTGTGAGTACCACCATCAAAATAAAGCTTTTTAGTAGCGGCTAAATCAACGTGTCCTACAAATGTGACATTTTCACTGTTGTCTATTCTAATAGCCATATTGTTGTGAGTGGTAGACTGACCTATAGCCATTGTGTCATCCCCACCATAATAAGAAATAGTACCAGAACCTGTTAAAACCCCTGATCCATTCTTTGCTTTTAGTTTTAGTTTAATAGTACCGTCTGTTGCTGTAGTACCAACTAATTTTAAACCAACATTTGCCTCACCACCGTTTGTTGCACCTTGACCAGTGAAAGTAACAAGAGCACCAGAGGGATTGTCTTCTTTAATTTCTACGGTGTCAGATTCTAAGGTAGAACCTGTAATCTTCCCCGCTGATGTTACATTACCTGCAAAAGTTGCGTTTTGTGATGTGTCTAAAATTAATGTATTGCTACCAGCACTTCTAATTACCGTTGAACCTGAGCCTTGATTGTCTATATTGCCTAGATATGTTGTTCCATCATAATACACAATTCTACTACTAGCTATAGAATAACCTCTTCCTGATACTGTTGTAAAAGCACTCACACTACTTCCAGCAGCAGTTACTGTTCCTGCAAAAGTTGCGTCACCACTTTGGTTTATGGTTAATAACTCGTTACCTGAAGCAACACTGTGTTTATATATGTTAAAATCAGTGGTAGTATCATCATTGTTATCATCTATAATAATTCTAACATCCCTTGCCGAAGATATAAAAACTTCTTTACCAGCATTACCCTCAAATCCAAAATTAGTACCGTCACTTTGAATTGTACCACATGTAAATGTAATATCGCTGTTGTTATTACTCATGTTTAAAACACCTGATATATCTGCATTACCATTTATGTCTAATGATGTGGCTTCAATTTCACCACTCACTGTTAGCTGACCATCAGTGAGCTGCATTATAGTTCCACTACCTAAATTTCTCCAATAGTGTATACCAGCGTTAATATAAACACCAGTGTCACTGTCGTTACCCATCCAAAGCTGTGGGTGACTGCTAGAACTGTCTTTAGCTTGTATGTTTAAATAATTTCCTGAGTTGTCAATACGAACAGATGTAGAGTTACCACCATTTAGCATGTTAATTCTATTGCTAGTGTTTACAGCACCTGTAAAAGTTGCGTTATTACTACCGTTTATAGTTAAAGCGTAAGAACTGTCAGTATCGTTATATATAGCAAAAGTACCATTGTCATTTATTACAGAGTAGTCATCATTGCTATTTGAATCTGTTAAGAATATTCTTGGGTATGTACCACTTAATGTTAAGTGACCTGATATATCGGCGTTACCATTTATATCTAAACTTGTACCGGTTATACTAGTAGCACCACTTAAAGCTCCGTTCATTGTTATAGCATCTACCCCAGTCAAATTTCCACTTATGTCTGCTGCTCCATTTACATCTAAAGTTCCTTCTAAAGTAAGAGTGTTTGTGCTTTCTAAAAATGATAAATAAGAGTCTGCTCCAAAGTAACCTCTAAGGTTATCATTACCTGTACCTTCTTCTAAAGAAAGTCTTTCATGGTATACGTGTACGTTGTAATTACTCGTGTGTGTTTCTAACGTAACAGTAGGCACACTTCCTGAACCGTGATCTAATAATTTAAACTCAACATGGTTTGAACTAGTACCACCTTCAAAAGTTTTGTTAATATTCCAAGTTCCATTTTCGTTCCAAAAAACAGCCATAGCAACTTGCTCTGTTCCTGTGCCTGATATATGTCCTGTAACCCTGTAACCACCACCAGTTGGTAAAGCACTACCGTCACTTGTCAATAAAGGTAGCGGCGCGTTTACGTTAACCGTGTAAGTTCTTCCGTATCTTTCATAATCAACAATCCCTGCCTGTGTGATTTTGCCATGTACAGTTAAATCACCTGATATGTCCGCGCTTCCATTCATATCTAGTGATGTACCTTCTAATTCAGTTCCTGTTATTTGGTTATGTACAACTAAAGGTCCTGATATATCTGCAGAACCATTGATGTCTAAGCTAGTTGCGGTTACACTGCCCGAAACGTTTGTGTTGGTAGATATATTTATAGTGCTTGCTAACTCAATATAATTACTTGTATCAGCTCTATCAAATAATTTACCAGCACCACCAACGTGAATATCATTGTTAGCATGTAATATATCATCTGTTCTAAGTATATTAGTACCATCATCAAATATACTAACATCATTACCTAAATATAAAACACCACCAGTTGCGGTAATATTTCCTGCAAAAGTTGCGTTAGCACCACTACCTGTTAACATTGTTGTTGTACCTGATTTAACTATTAAATTGCCAGAGCTATTTGTAAGTGAACCAAAGTTAGTACTGTCGTCTCTTAGTAGTATATCACCACCGCCGGCATCCAACACTATATCAGCCACAGTATTTATTTCAAAATCACCACTACCGCTTTCCGCCATAACAGTAGCATTACTACCATCACCTGTTATTTCAAATGATCCATGAACTCTTGTGTTATGTCTTGTGGCATACGCAGTAGGTATTGTAACACTTGCTGGTGAAGTTAAAGTTACATTTTTAAGTAACTGAGCACTTCCACCAAAATACTCTACAATTATTTTAAGAGCGTTTCCTGTTGATACTATATGGTAAATTGGTATATCGTAAGTGCTAGTTGTTCCGTTCCAAGCAATGTCACCAATAGTAAAATTATCACCTATAAAACCAGTGGCGTTGACAGCATAGTTTGCGCCACCCCACCATATAGCGTTATTTGCATTCCACCCAAAAGGTATTATCTTTGTAAGTTCACCCACGGCGTTTTGATTGCTATAACTATTGCTTAAAGTTATTTTTAAATAACCTTGCATTGGATTATTAGGAAATTGTAATATTACACCTAAGTTAGCAGTTCCATTTGTAAAATTTCCACTTAAAAACTGTCGTTTACTATAATTACCATGCTGCATAGTACCAGCTAGCGCAACATAAAAATCTCCACCATTAACATCTAAATCACCGCTTACAGTGGCTTTTCCAGTAGAGCTAACGCTAAAAGCACCTGTTCCACTACCACTACCATTTGGCCTTAAATAAACAGTACCATTACTACCACTTGTTGCTAAAACAGCAGCTGTATCACTTGATGCAAAATATGTGTCTGCCATTACAGTACCTGTAGTTGTTATCTGACCTGCAGTAACAGCCCCTGCAAAAGTTGCGTTACCACTATTTACAGCTAACGTTAAAGCGTTTATATTATATGTTGCATCTCTAATTACAAATTTATCGTTATCTACGCCCGTTTCTCCAGCTGTTACATTCCATTGTTGGTCTGTACCATTAGAGTTTAATAGCTGTAAACCTCTGTTTTCACCTGTGCTAATATCTGTAATATCAATAGTTAGCATCTCACCAACATCTAACGTTCCAGATATATCAGCATTACCATTTATACCTAAACTTGTTCCAGTTAGAGTACCAGCAGTAATTGTACCTGCACCAGTTATATTTTGATTACCCATAGCGATTGCACCAGACATTGTACCACCAGCTAAAGGTAGCGCATTCGCCGTGTAACTGTAACCTAGTATTTTATCTTCAATAGCAGCCGATGTCATGATATGATCGTTTGCATTAGTAAAGTTTTCAGCGTTATCAATACCTGTTATAGATTTACCATCTAACAAAAGACCACCAAGCTTTAAATTTCCACCCGCAACAACTATACTACCACCAGTAGACGAAGCATCAGAAGTTGTAGTACCTAGTACAAAGTGATCGTCTCCCTCGTCCCATATAAGAGCAGCGTTATTACCAACATCACCCCTTTCAATTATAATACCTGAATCGTTTATGTTTGATGCTGAGCCTCTGTTTAAACCTATAATATTATCTGCTACATCTAAGTTTGTTTGATTAACTGTAGTTGTGGTTCCACTAACAGTTAAATTACCACTTATATCAGCGTTACCGTTTATGTCTAAGCCTGTAGCCGTTACACTACCTACAGCAGTTACAGCTCCAGCATTACTTACAGAAAATTTTTCAGCAGGAGTTTCATCATAAACCACAAGTGATTTGGTTGATGTTGCTCCTAAATAACCTTCAGTCGTTCCATTAAGTTTAAATTGAATTAAAGCTGTTGCCCCACCAGTTCTATTAACTACTAAAGGGTGTGCAGAGTGCGTTAAAGTTGTTAAACCATCTATAGCAGCATTACCGTTTATGTCTAAACTTGTGCCTTCTATTTCTGTACCTGTTATCTGGCCTGATGATGTTATAGCGCCAGAAGCTATAGTTCCTGCAAAAGTTGCGTTACCTGAAGTGTCTAAAGTAAATTTTGCGTCACTACCTAAATCACCAGAGCTAGCTATTTTAAATTTATCAGAATCACTATGATCTATACCAGTAGCCCATCTTCTAATACCTGTTAATAAAAACTGAACAGTAGCATCTCCATTACCATCGTTTTCAACTGTTATACCAGCATCTTGTGACGTTTCAGTACTATTTTCATAAACATGAAGCGTTGAGACCGGTGTAATTCCTATACCAAATTTACCGTCAGATTTTAATCTCATTTTTTCAGCCCCACCAGCAACAAAAGTTATATCTTGCGCAGCTCTTGAAAAACCAGTTCCGGCGGTTGCACCACTAAACCCAATATCAGGATCAGCTACAGCCTCACCTCCTGGAACTCTAAGTCTGCTTCCTACGTTAAAACTTTTGTCAGTATTTAAGTTACCAGAACCTGAGCTCCACAAACTTACAGTACTAGCTGCAGTTCTAAATTTTATTCCACCTGCTGCGGTTGTGTGATCTGCTAAAGTTATTGCAGCTGAAGCTGTAGCACCACCAACTGCTACTGTTCCTGCAAAAGTTGCATTTTGACTTTCATCTAACGTAAGAGTTAAAGCGTTTCCAGATCTAAGATATATTTCACCATTGGCAGATGAGTTTTGTATTGTCATTCCAGCTGAAGCTGAAGCAGTCCACAAGTCATACCTTAAATAGTTAGCATCATGACCAGTCCACAAGTATAGTTTTCCACTTGCTGGCAACCTTGCGTCACCTGCAAAAGTTGCGTTACTATTTGCCGAGTCAATATGCAAAGCCGCTTCGTTTGCTGTGTTGTTGTATATCCTAAACCCATCAGGGCTTGAATCATAACCTATTAAAAATTTATTAGCACCACTTGACTGAAAAACAACTGAGCCATCAGTGCCTCTATTTATAGTAATGTTATCTGTGGAAGTTATACCATTGGCTGTTAAACCACCTGCAAAAGTTGCGTATTGTGAGTTGCTAATCGTAAGAGCTGTAGTGTTGTTTGTGCCTATTGTTAAGGTGTGGTTTGTTTCTGTTCCTATATGAGCATCAGAGTCTCTAGCGTAAGCAACAAGTTTAGCATTGTTAGTTGTGTCAGTTATTGAAAGAGTAGGAATAGATGCACCTGATATTTGTATTCCATTATAAGTAGTATCACTGCTTACAGCTAAATTCGTACCTAACGTTAACGCGCCTGATATATCAGCATTTCCATCTATATCTAAGCTATCAGCCTGTAGTTCGCCTGTTATATCTACACCATCAGATTTTGTGCCAAACTTTGTGCTTCCGTCATAAAAAAGATTTGTTGCTCCATTTGCTGTAGATCTAAAAGCAGTTTCAAAAAGATTACCAGTTGGATTGTGATGCCTTATCGTAAAATTGTCACTATCAGCTAAAGTATAAACATCTATATATTTATCACCATTACCAGTCATATCAAGCTCACCACTCATTTGAACACCACCTGCTGTTACAATTCCACTAGCCGTAATAGCACCGACATCTAAAGTGCCTGATATATCAGCATTTCCGTTTATATCTAAACTTGTAGCTTCAACTTCGCCTGCAAAAGTTGCGCCTGTATTTTTTAATTCTAGTGCTTGTTGATTACCTGCTGTTTTAAAATTAAATTCGCTGTTACTATGTGAATATTGTATTACACCATCTCTATTACCCGCTGGACTATCCCCTGCTCCTTCTTCATCTAAATCATCAGCAAAATATATAGAACCAGCATTGCTATCACCAGAATATATTGTTATACCTTGATTACCGCTACCACTACCTACAACTAATTCGTCAGCATTTGCATTTGCCGTATAAGCAGTGGGTGTTTTTATACCAACAGCTCCTACAAAAGTTGCGCTAGAATTTGTGTCAAAAGAAAGCATGTCTTGAGAGTTACCGTAAATAGCAATCTTACTAGCGTTTCCATAAACACCAAACGTTCTATCGGTATTGTACCATAATTTAAGATCATTACGCATCCTAGAATTATTGGAGACATTATCAAAATTACCGAAAAAAGCTTCACCAGTTACTTGTGCAGTACCAGATACGGTTAAGGTTTTTGACGGGGTTACAGTTCCAATACCAACGTTACCTCCATCTGCTTGTAAAGACATATTATAAGCAGCTGAGTTATTTATTTGCTGTCCTTGTATATTTAAATAATTTGAAGAAGTTACTCCAAGTTTTAATTCTAAATTAGCCGCAGTGTTTTGAAAAGTAGCTACATACTCACCACTCGTAGCCTCTGTAACGTCAAGTTTTAAGTCAGGAGTTGTCGTTCCAATTCCGATAAAACCGTTTGTGTGCACACGCATACGCTCAGTGCTGTTACTCTGTGTAAAAGTTATTGGTGCAGTATCTGTAACAGAAAAACCTAATTGCCCACCACTATCAACTTTGTGCAAGGCTCTAATACCGTCAGCGGCATTTATTCTAAAACCATTTAAATACGAATAACCTTGTACATACAAAGCCCAAGGCTGATTACCACTCCAACCGCCATCTTGCTCAACATGTAATATTGCATCTGCTCCAGATCCAGTACCATCTGTTGTACCTTTGATATGAACTATAGAATCTGGCGACGTAGTTCCTAAACCTGTCCTACCTTTATTTATATAATGTACTGTAGAATCTGCTAACGTAGCAGCTGAACTTAATTGTTTAACTTCAAACTTATCTATTCCCCAAGTATTTGTTTGGTCATGACTACCTCCATCTATAGCGCCAATACCCATACCAAACTTATGGAACGTACCACCATTACCATCATTTGTAAAATCAGTTACAGTATATGAACCTCTGTAGGCTTGGTAACCATTAGTGTCTATATCCCAAACCATTATTTTGTTATCAATAAATCTAACTTTTAAAGCCGTTGATAGATTATTAGCAGTTTGGTTAAATACACCGTAGTCGAAATTAGTTATTTCAACAAAGCTTCCAGCTTCCTTTCTTCTTAGTTTACAGTAACCACTGTAACTTGCAGACCATTGTAAAAAGAAAAAGTTGTCTGCATCTTTATATTTAAATATTATGTGAAAAGTATCATCACTACTATCTCTTCTAAGAAAATCAACTTTAATTTCATAATCAACAGCGGTTGGTAAGGTATCACATAGATATATCATACCATCACTACTATCTGTTGCACTTACTTGTGCAATACCACTCCCACCTATAACATTCCAAGCCTGTGCAGTTCCAGTATCAAAAACTTTTGTCCAACCAGCGCCTGTATCAGGTGTGTGTGAAGCTAGATCTGTTGTGTTAGTCTCTGTAAACGTATCACTAAATATAACTGTACCGCCTAAGTCAAATACTTGTAAGTCTGCATTACCAGTGACTTGTAGTTTTTGACCAACAGTTAAATAACCATCGTGGGTAAATGTTTGTGCTCTTGAAATAATATTTACTACACCAGTGTGATCTCCAGTTGAACCACTAACCGTAATGTTACTTTGCCTTCTACCAATGTTAAGGTTTACAACACCACCTTTCATTGGTCTACCAAGATTTATATTATGGATTGGCCCACCTGTGTCCACGTTTTGATCAGTATTGTTTCTACCCCAATGAACATTTGTAAGCACGTCAAGTGTACCAGCAGTTGAGTACGTTGTACCGTCTAAAATATTTACAGTACCACCATTACCGTGTGTTAAAGCTGTTGTGCCATAAGTAGTGAGTGTAGAATGAGCATCTAGAGTGTTAAAACTAGCTCTACCTTGCTGGTAAAATAATCCATTGTTAACAAAATCTCCTTTAACAGTAACACCATTTAAAAAACCAATACCGCCCTCGCTGTCATTGCTAAAAACAAGACCACCAAAATCGTAAGCCCTAACCCAATCGCCAGAAGGAGCACACGTAAAAGCTTTACCAACTGTTTCATTTACATATATACCACCAAAATCACCTTGGTATGCTGTAACTCTAGTAGTGCAACCGTCGTAAGTAGCTGTTGTTATATTAAAAGGTGTTGATAGTTTTAACTGATGTATTGTGTCATACCCAGAACCTGGCATCCAAATTTTAGTACCATCTTCACTTACCCAAATATCTTCCATGCTACCAAGGTTGTAACTATTTTCGGCTCCATCAATAGGAAAAAGCGTAAAAAAACCACCAGTTAAGCTTTTGAAATGACCTACAGATAATGTAGAGACATCCCAAGGTGTAGAAAGAGTGTATTGTTGAATTGCATCAGAGCTCTGTGAAACAACCCAAAACATAGTTCCATCAGATTTAAAGTTTATACCAATAGGATCAGCAAAATCATTTCCATTTGCTATTAATAAATCTTGCTCTCTAGTATAAGAAGCTGTTGAAATATCCCAAGCAGTACTCATTGTATACTGTATTACTTGGTCTACAGTACTACCAACTAAATAAAAGTATATACCATTAGGCGATATATACATTCCGTAAGGATTTGTCTCACTTGCTGGTGAACTACCTAATCCAGATAATGTATCAGTAAAAGAAGCTGTTGTAATGTCCCAAGCTGTTGATAAGGCGTATTCATTTACATCATCTCCTGATCTACCTGCAATATACATTTTAGTACCATCAGGCTTAAAGAATATAGCCTCGGGATTTGCCTCTTGAGCACCGACACTAATCTCGTCTTCATGAATTTGCCAAGTAGATATATCACACGGATCACTTGACAGTGTGGCTGTAGAAATATTACCTACAATATCTATATCACTTAGAAACTTTTGTCCCATTTAAATTTATTTAATTATTATATATGTTATGCGTATGTTGGTGTTACACCAGTACCACCTTTGTTGCTAGTAATTACAACTTTAATGTCATTATCAATGCTAGTGCCAAAATCAATTGTAATTTTATTATCATCACCTGAACTACCATTGCTAGTTCTAGTTACCTCAGCATGCACAGTAGCATTTGTAGTTGTATCGTACATTTCAATAATAATATCTTTAGTGCCTAAAGAATGTGTTATTAAAGCCCTTTTATTTGTTGCGGCATTAACACTAGAAGCTGCAATTGTTGCTATTACAGATCTAGCACCTAATTGTGATGCGTCTATAACTTTTGCAGTACCAGAACCGTTTTTAGCTTCAGTAGCCGATGCTAGTTCAACAACACCTTGTGCGTTATCCGCTGCATCTGGTAAGTTAGCAGCTGGTAAAACACCAGTAACGTCAGCTGTTAAATCAATAGCGTTTCTTGTTATTACTTGGTTACTAATAGTTAAGTAGTCTAAAGAACCACCAAGCGTTACATCACCCGTATTTGTACCAGAGTTTGTACCTGTAATCTGTGACGTTAAAGCAACTGTACCAGCAGTGTCAGGTAGTGTTATTGTTTTGTCAGATGTAGCGTCTGCAGCTGTAAGAATTATTTCGTGACTGTTTCCATCACCAGCTCTAAACGCTAAACTATTATCAGCAACAATTTGTATTGTTTCGTTTTTATAAGTAGTAGTACCAGTAACAGTTAAATTACCAGGTATTGCTATTGTTGTTCCAGAAGCACCCATTGTAAGAGTGTTAGAGCCAACAGTATCAAATATTGTTTTATTACCAGCGGTAAGATCAAGATCAGTTAAAGCTGTTAAAGCTGTAATTGTACCACCTAAAGCAGTAGTTGTGCCACCAATAATTATAGCGCTATTAGATAATTTAGCATTTGCAATTCCACCAGCTAACTGAGTGTTACTTACACCGAGAGATTTTATAGTAACGTCACCAGTGCCACTAACAGCAAAGTCACTATTGTTAAACTTAGCAACACCAACTGCAGAAGCAGTAGCATTAGCAGCGCTTATAGTAAAAGCATCAGTACCTCCTTTCTCAAAACTTAACGGTGCAGTACCCGTGATGGTTACAGTATCACCTAGACTTAGCGCTTCACTTTGACCACTAGCGTCAGCAATTGTTATAGTGCTAGCAGCTAATTTACCAACAGCAATAGAACCAGACAACATGGCACTTGTAATACCACCAGCCTTAACCCTAAGAGTATCTGAGTTTATTTCAATTGATGAATCATCAACGTTTACCGATAGTGTTGGTACTGGTCCTGTTAAACTTGAACCTCCTAAACCAGCACCAGCAGTAATACCAGTTATATCACCTTGTTGTGTAAGATCAATAAAGTTTGTACCGTCGTGAAAGTATAATTTGTTTTGAGTATCATGAACATATAATTGACCTAGTATACCTGAATTGTCTGCTATTGTTCCTGAATTATGTATTACCGGTCTTAGTATTTGATTTTGATTAAGATCAATACTACTGTAATATTCTATTGCCATTTGTTTTGTTGTTTTTAATTAAGATATGCTTTTCCTTGAAACGCGTGTGCACTACCTGCGTTGAAAAAAGTTATAGTTAGTTGTTTGTCAGAATTATATATTACTTTACCTTCAACTATGTTGTTAGAACTATCAACAACAGTTACAGAAGGGTATCTATGTAGGTCGTGTGTTATAATCCACGTTGCGGAAGTAGTTGTTTGGTTAAACACAAAAGTAATTTCACCTACTATAGGTTTGTGAAGAACTGTTCTCCCTATATATTCCATTATTTTATTATTTTTCTTTTTACAGTACCATCGCTGTAGTTAAAAAACAATATTTTATTTTTAATAATATTTGTTTCTCTTCCTAAAATATCAGTAATTGATACTAAAGTTTTTTGTATACCTCTTATTGGCATTGGGCCAGCCCAAGTGCCTTCGCAGTAGTTGTACGTTGCTTGACATACCGTGTCCCACTCGTTTTCACAGCAGTATTCGTCAATATCTATAACCCAGGCGTAACACGGATCGTTAAGCCAGTAAGGTATGCTATCACCAGTAATGCAACCTGCGCTGTAAAGACAAGATAAAGGATCGTCAAAATTAGCATTTGCATTATAGTTATACGCCTCTGAATCCATGCAACCCACAACGATAGAAACACACGAACCGTTATCCGTGTTAGCCAGTGAATCGTAATTAAGAGCCAAACTATCCATACACCCATAAATAAAAGCAATACAACTAAAATCCTCCGTGTTAGCTTGCTGGTCGTAATTGAGAGCAGAAGGGTCCGTGCAGCCATATATAAAAGGAACGCAAGGAATACTATTGTTGGTTGCATTTGCAAGTGGGTTATAATTAAATTGTGTTGAATCCATGCATCCGTATACAAAAGGTATGCACGAGCCGTTGTCTACATTCGCAAGTTGGTTATAGTTAAACATAGTAGGATCTGTACAACCATATACAACAGGTACACAGCTACCATCATCAACATTTGCTTGTGGCATAAAGTTAAACGCCATGGGATCAGTACAACCAAATACTATTGCAATACAACTACCATCGTCTGTATTGGCTAAGCTATCATAGTTAAGTGCTGTTATATTTGTACAACCAAATATTACTGGTATACAAGTATCAGGCGTGTTAGCTAATGGATTATAATTAAACGCTACTGGCTGCATACAACCTACAACTACAGGTAAGCAACCGCCATTATCTACGTTAGCGCTAGTGTCATAATTAAAAGCTAAACTATCAGTACAACCAAACATAGCTAGTGTTTCGCAACTGTCTTGTATATTTATATCGGTGTAGTAAGCGTTTGCTGTGTCAACGTGATACTCTAAGTATGCTGGAGATATACAACCAGGATAATAGTAACAATCATCAGCCGTGTTAGCACTGTCAACATAATTAAACGCTAAAGTATCTAAACAACCATATACATACTCTTCACATGTGTTACCACAATAAGTAGATCCTTCGTATAAAAAGAAAGGCTGTATAAAAGGTGGTTGTACACTTATTATAGTATCTTCATCTGGGCTTATTAAACTAAACCCACACTCTATAGCTGTAAACTGAGCTTGTTGAGTAACAAACAGTTTTGCACTAACATCTGTTGGTGCGTATAAATCTATAGTAAAAGCTTGGTTAAAACCACCGTTTGTCATTGCAAAAGAAGTCGTGTCATCTTCTTGATATATCTCTAAAACAGTACCTATCCAGCCGTTACCTATTAAATCGTGTAGTATAAGATCGTAAGTACACTGATCAATATTATCCATTGAGTTTGCTAGCGGGTTGTAATTATACATTGTACTATCAGTACAACCATATACTATTAATGTACTACAACTGCTATCACTAACATTTGCTAGTGGATTATATTCTAAGTAATCATCGTCCATACAACCAGGTACTGGCGGTGGTGGAGGACATGGAGCAGATATAAATACATGCGTAGTATCATAACCAAAAGCTGCAGAGTCGCCATAAACTAAAGTATCGCCACACTGCATAACATAATAAGAACCGTCTTGTCCACCCCATATACTACCTTCCAAACCATCTCCGTACAGATCGTATATAGTAAATGATAACTCACCAGGTGGTAAACAGTTCACAATAAATTGTGGCTCGTAGTTTGGCACGTTGTTGTATGGTCCACCAGATACAATAACATTACCCAATGTATCTTGAATATCCCAAGTAGTTTCTTCTGGGTATTGATCTAAGTTTATATTAATTAACGTGGGCGTGCAAGGACCTGGTCCCTGTGCAAATAATAAACTTGGTAACAATAATATAAGTAGTAGTAAATTTTTCATTAGAAGTCGCTCATTATTTGTTCGTTAATAAATTCTTGTATCTCTTTCCTCGTCGCAAGCATTTTAAAACTTAAGTCTGCTTGGTATCGTTTTATTTCTTCACCATCTTTAAATATAATTATAGTAGGTACTATAACTATTTTGTGTTTTTCCTGTAGCTTTGTCTCTTTAACTATATCTACCTTTGCTAGATCACAGTCGTTTAGTTTTTGAAACCACTCAACTTTATTTACAGAGTTCCACTCAGCGTTAAAATGTGTTACTGTTATTTGAGCAGATACACTGCTACAAAACAACATAAATATTAAAATGTATTTCATTTATCTTAATTTATCGATTTTATCTTCCATACGAATCATGCGCTCTTCAAGCTTTTTAACATCGTCCCTAGTCTCCATAATAGTGCTTCTTATGTTAACATCTTTCATGTTAAACTCCATACGGGTAATATCTGGTTTTGGTAGTTCTTTTGCCTCAGCTATATCCGCTTGCAAAGCAAACCACATACCTATAATACCAGACAATGCAAAGCCAACAGCTATTAGTGTTTTAATACTTATAGTAAACCCTGTGTTTTCGTTTAATTCTTTTGCCATTTTTGTAAATTTGTTATAGTTAAAAGATTACATAATTAACACCAAACTTAAAGTCGTACCACGTTCTATTCCAATACTTGTTATATTTACCTTCTACAAATGTACCTATTGATCTGTTTAGCTTATAACCAAATATTAAACCACCAGAATAATCTAGCCATTGATTACCCTCGTATTTGTGATAAGAGTAATCGTTACCGTCATCATAATGATATGGCATAACACTAGCCCAAGCATGTGACCAAAATGATTTAGTGTAATGATAATAATCAAAACCTAAAACAACAGAGTGTTGTATTATTTGATCTAACTCGTTACGTTTTCTCTCAGTGTAATCAGCCAACATTGTAGGTATAACAACCTCTTCCCAAATCTCTTTGCTTGTAGCAACGAGTTCTCCATCTGGAGAAAAATACTCACTAGCAGCTACGTTTACATTATAACCTTCTTGTAGCGCTAGGTAAGTGTAATGTATATTGTCATTGCTTAGCATCCACTCAGCTAAAGGATCATACCCGTACGGCTCGGATAGCCTTTGAGCAAGCCCAGCATTAAAGGACAATTTGTCATTAACTTTATATCTGTATCTTTGTGATGTTTCAAAATATTTTATATCCGCAAAGCCATCTTCTAGGTATTCACCTTTTAATATATACTTATCATCTACAAATCTTACAAAGTGATTTTGATCTAAATATTCATTACCTTGTTGTCTTTTGTAATCTACCTCAAACAAAAACTCTAAACCACTTACCTTACCTATACTAGCGCCATCTGACCAAGAATCTTCTGTACCATCATAAAATGTGCTAGCTCTGTTTTCATAACCAAACCTAGCTATCTTACGTATACCTAAGGCTAAGTTGTAGTCGTATGGTGTTTTTACTGTTGCAGTTTCTAAACCGTTAGTTACAGAAAATACATCTACATCTGATATAGAGTTACCACCATTAGCCGCGGCATAAAACGTAGAAAATTTAAATATCTTTTTTATGTTTTGGCTACAGCATTTTTTTGGCGCTGTACAAGCCACCAATACTATACACATTATTATAATTAGTTTTTTCATTCTTTTATTTTAATTGTTATATCATGTGGCGCGTACTCATTACCGCCAAAATATGGGTATAAATAATATCTACGCAACAAACCCCAGTTGCCTTCAGGTCTTCTACGTACAAGCGTGGTATCATTGTCTATTATTATTACATAATAAAATGTTTTTATATCAATAGTAGCATTATAAATTACATCTTGCTCTATAGTTCTTATTGTAGCAGAGCTATGCCTACCCTCTTCATGTCTTAACCAACAAAGCTCTAGCTCGTTATTTAAGTATCTCCAACCAAGACGTATAGAATACTTTTGATGTCTAAGGCCAAAATCGCTCACGCCATATATTTTGTTTACATCATGTTGGTTTTCTGGTATCTCACTTTCGTATACGGCTGATTCATCTAACATAAACTGAAAGCTTATTTTAGAATTTACCGGGTGATTTATAAAGCTACCCGAGCTGTGTTCACCAGCTGGTATTGTGTAAACTCTAAAACCAAGGTCATCAATTTCTTTTGTACACGAAATAAAAACGAATATTAATAGTATTCTTTTAATCATGGTAATAGCAAAGACTTGACTTGTTGTTAGTTGTCATTTTACATCTTTTACCATCTGATTTAATTTTAGTACATTGTACTTTTTTGTCATCTTTTCTTTTTTCTACCTTCTGGTGAACAGTACAATAACCACCTTCTAACGCTTTGTTTTTACATCTAGTACCACTTCTACTTATACCAGCGCACAAACCATCTTTCTTTTTTATGTTTTCTTTTTCTACTTGTTTATTTTCTTGCTCTTTTATCTTGTCGCTTTCTATTTTCTTTTGCTTTCTTTTTTCTTTAGCAATTTCTTTTTTAATTATTTTAACTTCTTTTTTAGCGTCTAACAAAGCTTGTGGTTGTATATCAAAACTCCAACTACTCCAACCCATAACCATAGCTATTCTTTCTAACGTTCTGTGGTCACTGTTCATGGCTTCTCTTATGTTTCTAATTTTACCATGTATTCTTGATAGTGGCACATTTGTAGCTGCTTCAATTACAGAAAAAGCCGCGTCGTAAATTGGATTGTCTATACTAGTCATAGGCATGTGTTTTATAACATCTCTATTAAACTCCCAAGATTGTAAACCTCCATACATTTTTCTAGCTTTAATACCAATTGGAACACCTAGATTAAAAGCTTCAATAACAGTGTATGCATGATCGGCCCTGTGCTTCTTCTCTTCTTGTTCGTAAAACTCTAGTAAAACATTTTTCATTGTAGCAAACACTGCACCGTACAAACCAGAACCTCTTAGTATAGTATCTGCCATACCATTTGCAATTCTACCGTATCTTTCTTCGTCTTTTTGTTTTTTCTTTTCATCTTCTTCTTCATCATCTCCAAACGTTACGGCAAATAATGCTTGTTGTAAACTATAGAATATAGCATTTTGTATTGCCCCGTAATATAGTATTTTTGATATATGTGTTTTAGTATCACCCCTACGGTTTATTAAGTCTTGTGCCGCTCGTTTCATTAACCTGTTGTACTGCATAGGTGTATTTTGAAAAGCAAATATTACTTTACCAAGTGGCGATGCTTGTAGTTGTGATATTTTGTCCGGTCTTGCGGATTGTTGAGTTTCTTCTGCTATTTCTTGAAACTCTATAAAAGCTTTTTCCATAGCCTCTTGCTTAGACATACCTTGTTTTACATATTTGTTTATTCTATTTCTAATAAACGTGGCTCCTCCAAAAGCAATTGCAAAACTATCAGCCATCTGTGTAGGTAAAAAACCTTTTTGCAATAAAATACCTATTGCTGTTTTTACAGGGTTTCTAGAACCTTTTACGGCTTCTACTAATTCATTAGCATTTACGTCGTGAGAAAGACCAGCTCTTCTTTGTTTTAAGAAAGGTGAGTCAAACAACATTAAAAAGTCAGACCAAAATTGTTTTTGATTAGCAAACGCCATACCTGCCTTTAATGGGTTGTTATCAGACCAGTTTATAAAGTTAACTGTAGATAAAGTTTGTAGTAGCGCAGATCTGGCGTTAAAAAACATTGTTGTACCGATAGAACCATGCAACCAGTTCATAAACTTGCTAGTGTTACTATCTCCTTTTCTTATATTAGTACCGTATTTCATTCGGTAAAATATATCTTCTAACGCAATTCTATGATCTAAACCATACTGAGATTCAATTTTATTTAAATTCTTTTCACTAAATATAGTGTTCCAGTTGTTTTCAAACTCTTGCAGCAAACCATCTCTAGTTTTGTTTGTAATTTCATCAAGATTTGAAGATAAAGTTTCTGCTAGCCAACCTATATCGTCTGGCGTTCGTAATCCACCGGCAGCTTCCGATAAACCATTGTACGTGTCAGCATATAATTTAACTGCACTATCACCTTCAACAAACTTAACTATAGAGTTTTTGTCTGATTGACTTAAACCTGGTAAGTCTATACCAGCTTTAGTGTAGTTGTATATCATTATACCTTGTTCTAAAGTAAAGTCAAGACCAGGTATTTTTTCTTTTAATGCTTTAGTTATTTTTTTGTTTGATTTTTTTAAAGCTTTTAAATCCATTGCAGCAGACTGTTTTATTGCATTTACAGCTCTAATAGCTTTTGCATAAGGAACTATTATAGTATCGTTAAAAAACTTCATTGCAGCATCACCCTTTTTGCCTTTGCCTAAAAACGGATATATTAATCCTTTTAAATCTTCAGCTGATGGTGGTAAGAAAAACTTCCATTTACCTTTACCTTTACCTCTTTGTCTTCCTTTGGCTTTACTAAATACTTTTTCTTTTTTTACACCAGTTGTGTCTTCTATTATTTTGTTAAACTCAGCATCTAAGTCTTGGTCGTTGTTACTAAACTCCATATTACCAGTTCTTACTTGCACCGATTTTCCTTTTATATCTAGCTGATCCATAACGTCTTTAACAGCATCAACATTAGGCAACGCATCGTCTACAAAATAAACATCATTATAACCCTCACCATACTTGTTTGCTATCCAAGCTCCTTTTGCAGCCCCAGT
>VMHT01027201.1_pt1 | contig 22576 bp, 22 predicted proteins | sample 4693611 | NCBI WGS metagenome assembly VMHT01 (sample SAMN12280063, study PRJNA550983) | marine metagenome | isolation source: seawater sampled from same location over 5 years 0.02-0.2 micron viral filtrate | place: USA: collected off the coast of southern California halfway between the port... ...
AGTATTGGCAGATAAGAAATATGCATCTGTATTAGCTCAAGTTGGCGCTCAAGGTGATATTGACAAAGCATTGCAAACCAGTAAAGGTGATCAAGCAATTGCTCAATTGGTGCAAGCTGGCGCTAACGAACAAACACTTCAAGGTTTGAGAGACTCTGGTGCACTTGAGCAAATCACAAAACAAATTACAGAGCAAGGAAAAATAGATGAGTCAATGTTGGATACAAAAGGCCGACAAGCACTAGCACAAATTAATGCACAAGGCGGATTTGATATTGACAAAATCAAAGCACAAGGCACTATCGAGGAGGGACTACAAACTACAAAAGGTGAACAAGCTTTTGCGCAATTAGAGCAAGCAGGTATTAATGAACAAGTACTGCAAGGAATGAAGACTGATGGGGCTATTGCGCAAATTAACGCACAAGGTGGCGTTGATAAGTGGCTACAGACTGAAAAAGGTCAGCAAGCATTAGCTCAGATCGGTGGTCAAGGTGCTGAAGCCCTGAAGCAGATTGCTGGTCAAGGTGAAGTAGATGTAGCCAAGATTCAAGCTCAAGGTTTAGTTGAAGAAAAAATCCAGGGAATCAAAGGAGAGCAAATCTTAGATCAACTGCAGAAGTCAGGTACAAATGAACAAACTCTTCAGGAGCTGCGCGACACTGGCGCTATCAAGCAGATCCAAGAACAAGGAGATATCGATAAGTGGTTAAAGACTGAAAAAGGTAAGCAAGCATTAGCGCAGATTAGCGGACAAGGTGTGGAAGCACTGAAGCAGATCGAAGCGCAAGGCTTCTTAGATGAGAAAATGCAGGGTCTAAAGGGTGAGCAGGCTCTGGCTCAAATTGAAGGGCAGGGCGCTCAAGATCTAATGAAGATAGGAGCACAGGGTGATATTGATCAGAAACTTCAAGAAACAAAAGGGGCTCAAGCAAAAGAACAAATTAGTGCTCAAGGTGATGTAGATATCAGCAAGATCGGTAAGCAAGGTGAAGTGGATATCGGCAAAATTGAGTCACAGGGTTCTATTGATAAAGCACTACAAACACTGAAAGGAGAACAAGATCTGGCAAGCATTGGTGCTCAAGGAGACGTTGATGTTAAGAAGATCGGAGCAACAGGTGAGCAAGAGCGATTATCACAAGACAACGCACAGAAGAACCAAATGACTGATCGAAGCAATCAAAGTAAGTTTGCTCGTAGTTTAGCGGGTATGTTCTGATGACTACTTCATCTAAAACAAGTAAGGTTTATCTAACAGTTGTTGATCAATGGTTAGATACCATTTCAGCAGCTGAAAGTGAGGACTTCAGAGAGTTTGCCGAAGCTACTCCTTCGATCATTGAAATCTGGGTATATGCTGGAATAGTAGGTTACGAGGGCTCATTTGTAGATTTATCACGATGGGTCAAAATGAAGTATCGGAAGTTAAATCGCCGTGAAATACTTAATAGCGAAATTGCTGCTCTACACTCCGATATACAAGAGCTTAGAATGGCGATTACCTCAGGGGAAGTCAAAGGAGATAATGGTTGTGCGCGTTTGGCGGCTCTTGAAAAAGAGCTTCGAGCGCATATTGAAACTTCGGATCGTATGAATAAGAGTACCGATAAACGTGGATTAATCCTTGCCGGTGCTGATCGAGTAATGAGAGAATTGACCAATATTTTCAAAGATGATCCTCAGTTTGCTGAGCCCATTGAAAATGCTATGAATGCAGCATGGGCAAAAATTTATAGTGAAATCAGTAACAGCTAATGCTTCCAGAACTTCCCGAACTTCCTGAAATTCAAAGTCATAGCACCAGAGCATTACGGTTGACTGGTTCATTGATTAAACGGCTGCCACAGATGCCTGATTTAAACGTGGTGGCATTATTTGGATACGATCCACGAGCATTGGAAGCAAGACGTCTAGCTGAAGCAATGAGAATTGCATTTGAAATTACTCGCATACAGAACGCAAGAATGCAGGCTCGTTCACGTGAAGAAGAAAGATATGCACAACGGTGGGCTGAGGGTAAAATCTAAACGTTAGACTTAGATCACTATATAAGATAAATATGGCAATCCCAAGTGCAGCATTAGCTTATCGGCGCAGTGCACTAATGACTGCTACAAAAGTAACGACAAAACCGCCATCACAGGAAGTATTAGCAGCAAGAGATAACTTCGTAGCTTTCTGCACTGCAATGGGAAAGCCTCCAGCAAAACACATGCTGGAATGGCATATGCAATTATGTACAGGAGAAGATAGCGAATGTCTACTAGGAATAGCAGGTACAAATACATCTATTCTGGCTCCCAGGGGATCTGCCAAAAGTACTGTCCTTGGTATGTTTGCAGCTTGGATGATAGGCCGACATGCAGCTGCCAAACAAATGCTGCGTATTCTATACATCGCGTACATGGTCGATATTAGTAGGGCAAAGTCAGCAACTATTAAAGGGATACTGACAAGTCCTAAGTATCGTGAAATATTTCCGATGGTTCGATTAAGTAAAATAAAACGTTCGGATGAATATTGGTCTATTGATTATGAATTTGCGGGTATTGAGACAGCAGGTGAAGAGGCTTTTACAATTGCGTGCGGTGGTCTCAAGGGTGCAATCACCTCTAAACGATCGCAGCTGGTGCTTATTGATGACCCTATCAAATCTGCCGCTTCGATCAACAACCCAGACATTCGCCGTGAGATGGAGCAGACGTGGTCTAACGTTATCGCACCAACGATGTTCCAAGGTGCACGGGCTATCTGTCTGGGAACCCGCTTCCACTTTGACGATATTCACGCGACCCTCTTTGTACCCAAAAATAACTGGAAGCAGATAATTCAAAAGGCAGTCATCACAGACGCTGACGGACGCCAACGCTCATACTGGCCTGAGTTCTGGTCGATGAAATATTTGAACGAACGGAAACTGGAAGACAGAGTTGCCTTTGCGTATCAGTATTTAAACACAGCTGTTAAATCAACTGAAGTAGGTATATCACCTGAGTTACTAATTAAAGGTGAAGTCCCTGAAGAATACGATTGCTTGGGTGTAGGCATTGACTTAAGCGCAGGATTATCAGAAAAGAACGACTGGACTGTATTCACACTTGGAGGTATTAAAAACGGAAAGATATATCTAATTGACCAGAGACGATGCAGGTCAATGGGTAATATTGAGAAAATGGATACCCTGTGCGAAATGCTAGGTGACTGGAATATATTGATTGAAAATGATGAGAAGCAATTTTTTCCTACAATGTCGCCGTGTATTATATGGCCGGAAGCAGTTGCATATCAGTCGTCATTTGAAGGAGACTTTAAACGTATAATGTTCGAAGATAGAGCGCTATACAATTTACAGTGCTCGCCAGTCAAAGGATTTAAGGGAGATAAATTAGCAAGGCTACGAGGAGTTCTTGGTTTATTTGAACATAAGAAAGTTATCTGGAATAAGTGGCGAACATGGAATATTTTAGAAGATGAGTTGATAAACTTTGGACATTCTCAACACGATGATGCGGTGGATTCTATGGTACTAACTATAGGAGGATTATTAAGAAGAGGTAGCTTACAATTAGACTACAATGAAGATAGTTTTGATTTGTAATTGAAATGGCTAGGGCAAAGTGGTCTGAATTATCTGATAAAGAAAAACAGGCATATGGAGGAAATAAAAAAGCATTTAAAGCCGCCAAAAAACAAGTAGCGAAATCAGGTGGAGACGCTAGTAGTGCCAAGGCTATTGCACAGTCATATCAAAATCAGCAGCAAGCAGATAGTTATGATTTTGGGAAAACTGTCGGAAGCAAAGATGTCAGAAAGATGGAGGAGCAGGGATTATCTCAAGCTCAAATTAAAAGTGTTGCAGAACGTGCTGGTGTTGGAAACGTAAAAGCATCTGTTCAGCGTAAGTTTGGTATTGATGGTGCTGCCTCAAAACCTGCAAGTTTAGACGACTATGATGTCGGTTCTATGGGAAGAACAGCTCCAAAAGAGGATGGAACCGAACGCGCAGATCTCAATAAAGCAGAAGTAAAATTTTTACTAAAAGATAGTAATTTTAGTGCTGGTGATATTAATGATTGGGCAAAAACGAATAACTACAGTTTTGGTACTAATGCACAGTCATTTTTAAATAAACGGTTAAATGCAATGACGCAACAGCCTGCTACAGATGTAACAGATGCAGGAGATGGTTCGCCAGTCATTAACACCAAGCCAACTGCAACTCCTCAGCCTGTTCCAACTGGAGATATTAACACTACTGTCACGGACAACTCTCAAACAATTGATAATAGCCAACGTGGTGGCAATGTAATTAATATGGGAGGTTCAGATACAACTGAAACTGGAAGTTCAGCTAACGGTGGAGGATCTACATCTGTTTACAAAGGAACTGGTGACTTTGTTGTTGGCGGTGATCTTAATCAAAATGTTGGGAAGGTGATGGGAGATCAAACTAACACCTTTGGTAACACTGGAACGTTTATTGGGAACAATAATCAAGGAGCTGATTACAGCACTACAACAGGCTCTAACACTGCTGGCAATGTGAATAATAGCAATGTACGACCAAACGTAGAATTTAATGCTCCAAATTCTGGATCAACTGTTGGACCAACTCCAAATCCAACTCCTACGCCAACTCCAGGAGATCCAGTGCCACTACCTGATACACCGCAGCAATCAGGTCCAAGTGTAAATAATGCTGTTAAAGATATGCGAGCTGCTGGTGGCACAACACGTTCAGCATTTGATCAATTACGTTCCGTCGCTGGTTTAGAGCCATCAACAGATGATCAATGGTCAAGTCATCTTCGCGAAAAAAATAAAATGGATAAATTTGGAGAATACAAAGCTGGTGGTGGAGATTTAAAACTGGAAGATTGGGAACAAACACAAATTCAAGAAGCTAACCCAATGATGGGTCGGCCGACACAAATGGACTCAAACATGAATCCAATTGGTCGAGGATATGGTGAAATCGATCCATTTACACCTACTGAAGATCAATTAAATTTTGGCCAAGGCTCGCAACCCGACTTGTCTATAGGTAATGGTCACATGACACAAGTGCCTACTATTAATCCAATTACATCTCCACCGTCAAGAGGAAGTGAAACGATTGGGCTGGAACCCATTGGAATTCCAGAGTTCACAACACAGCCGCACCCCGCAGTACAGCCACCTGGCACAACACCAACTAAAACTCCGAAAAAAGGACCTAGACCAAAATATCGTATTGCTCCACCAAGATTTAAGCAACAACCTGAAAATACAAGTGTAATTGGCACTGGTAATGTCACTGTTGGTGGTGATATGAATGCTAATGTTGGTAAAACGATGGGCGACCAGACAAATATCTTTGATAACAGTGGCACATTTATCGGGAATAATAACCAAGGTGCAGATTACAGCGTAACTATTGGATATAACAACGCTGGTAATCAAGCGGGGGGATCTGGAAGTGGTGCCGGAACAGGTTCATACAATCCCATGATGGATAATATGTTTAGCGGTGCAGCACTAGGTGCCTTAAATGATAATGCGTTCGCCAAGTCCCAAGCTCAATTCAGTGGTTCAACCAGAGCAGCTCAAGCCTCAGCACGTGCTCAACAGACTACAGGAGCACGAGAAAGTGCAAATCAGTTACGTTATAACGCAGCAATGCAGCCACAATATTTCCAGAACATGATGATCAATCAGCAGAATAGGTATTTAGGTGATACCTATGCATTTAGACCACCGACATATGTCATGCCTGAACCATATAAGCCACCTACAAATAACATCGAGGACATTGCTAAAAGATACAGCTAATCGTTAGACTTTAAAAAAGCCTGTAAATAGATGAATAATCCAAGTAATCAGTTTGAAGAGATTATCCATGCAGCTAAAGAGCGGCGTGGTGATCTTACAATTGACACAATGATTGTATCGTCGCATCTTGCACAGATGCGGCTATTTATCTTACGGCGTGGCGTAGAGTTTTACTGCGAACAAGATTCGTATGGAGGGCGTAGAGAATTCATAGCCAACGTGTTTGAAGAAAACATGATGGAGATGAAGTTAGAAAGTATTGTTGATTATTTCTTATGTGACGGTCAAGGTCTGTTTTATTTCAGGCCTAACGGGGAAACCTATCAAATGTTGTATTTCCCAAAAGATAGCTATAGATGCTATCGAAACCAAACTGGTGAAATTGACAATGTTGTTTTAGTGTATTCGTTTGCTGTCAAAGAAACCAATCTTGCAAATCCATTCTCTGAACAGGGTAAACGCGGAGGAAAGAAAAAGTACATCAAGCTGCGTGTTTACAAAGATCGGATCGAGCAAACAATCAGTAATGAAAAGATTGACTTTAAAGACGATATTGGAATGCCCAACCTAACCCAATCGGGTCAGACAGAAGTATTAGTCAATAGTTTAGGTTTTATTCCGGCAGTTGAAGTCTTTAATCATTTGGACTGCACAGGAGAAGCAACAGGTACTGGCGAATTTGATTGGTTAGCACATCAGATCTTGTTCCACGATGAGCTTGTAAGGAATGTCCGAAAAAACATGAGGTTCTTTGGAAATCCAACTTTAGTGTCTAGTAGGCCGAAGCACGACATTGTCGAGTCTGATGGGGATTCATCCTTTAGACCCACAATCAGCTCTCAGGCTGGCTTCTACGCAATGGATAGGCCTTCTACAAGGGTGAGCCAACCCTTTGGTGGAGCATCCCCTCTAGACGGACAGATCAAAGTTCCTCGTGTTATTGCCAATCTTGAACCAACTGATCGCGTTAGTTACATGACACCTGATGCGGTTAGCGGTGATCAGAATCTGTATGTAAAACAATACCGATCTGAAATTAGGCTTGCCTTAGGAGGTGTTGACGATATTGATATTGGAACAGCCTCTACGGCTTATGAAATGAAATCTCTCTACGGAAGAGTGGCAGCTACTGCAGAGAAGAAAGCAAAAGCACTGTTCAAATACGGTCTATGCCAGCTGTTTTCAATGATGATTCAGCATGAAGAATATTTGTTTATGGAATCGTTTGCCCAAGCAATGGGTTTAGAAAAGCCAAGTATCCCACTGCCTGAAGAATTTGAAGGTAATCCAGAAGGATATGCTTTGGCTGATGCTGATTATAAAGAGAAGTTAGCTACGTTTGAACAAAGTCGTGATCAATTGTTTAGTGCTAGTATTGAGGCAGGTGATATCCCGAAAGGTGTAGTTGGTCTTATCCCAGACGGCAGCACAAAAGTTAGCTGGCGTTGGACTGGTGAAATCTTTGAAGAGGATTCACAAGGCATTCTTAACAATAGTATTGTTGTTCGCAACCTACAGGAATTAGGTGTTGATTCGATTGAAGCACTTAAGTATCTGTTCCCATCTAAGACTGACGAAGAACGTGCGGCAATGTTAACGGGTTACCCGTTCCGCATGGTTCAGCAGTCACAACAATCGTTCAATACATTTGTGGGAATGCTGGGTCAGCTATATCAGCTACCGCACCCACAGATGCCCAATATGCCCTTAGCGTCAGATCCAAATCTTGACATTACAGGGTTCTTGTATAGATCTCTCGAATTCTTAAAAAAGGAGTTAAGTTACAGTGGAAAGTATCAACCAAACAGCGGCGACGACGCCGCAAGTAAGCTCTCCGACGCCGACCGTAAGCGTGCCGACATCGGTCTCCCAACCCGTGATGAGCGACCCGTCCGCTTATCAGGCGGCTCAGGTTCAGCAAGTAGCGGATTCCCAGGTTCCGGCCTACCAACCAACAGCGGCCCCGCAGGTTTCGGCACCGGAAGGGAATCCATGGCAGCAGGCATTCCAGGCGCTGAGCGCAAGCCTGAATACGCCTCAGCAGTCCCAGGCCCAGGCGTCGTACTCGGCTTATCAGACACCGACCCCACAAGCCAGTACCCAGGCAACTTGGGCCTCACAGGCACCGCAAATGCCACAGGCTCAGCCCCAATACCAGGCAGCCCAGACTTACAGTCCCCAAGCTTCAACCCAAGCTTATTCACAAGCGCAGCTGCAGGCTCTCGCACAGGCCCAAACCGCGCAAAGCGCCGCCCCAGCGGGTGACAGTTACTTAAGTCAGATCTCTGACAACAGCCTTGAGGTTCTGGAGCACTTTGGTGCTGAAGCTCCTGCACTGTTAAATCAGTACGCATGTGCTGTTGAAGATGCTTTGATTGAGCAGGTCGGTCGTAATAACGACATGAACCTGATGCTTGGAGCAGCTGGTGAAGAGCGTGCTGCGATGAATCTGATGCTGACTAATCCAGACATCCTGGCAGATTACGTTAACGATTTCTTTGGTCCGAGTGGCCCTTATCCGACTGAAACTGCTGATGAAACAGATGCTCGTCAGCAATATGAAGCTGCAGCTCAGTTTGAAGCTGAAATTCAGGCTCAAGAGCAACGCGGTGTTCCTCAGAACTTCCAACGTCCTCAAATGGAAATGCCGACCCCCGGTCAGCGTTCCGGTGAAGGTGCCCGTGGTTTCTGGGGTGATTTCAGCGCACTGATGGACAACAACCCTGAGAATGCATGGCAGTATTTAGCTAGTGCACCTGCTCAGGCATTTACCACGAAAGTGCTGGTTCAAGATAGCTGATTAATTTCAGAAGGGGGTGCAACTATGTATCCCCTACAATATAAATATTGATTGAAGTATTAAAATGGCTCAACGTATTTCTGATATGCCTGCAGGCAACATGCCTTATGCAAGAGAAGCACTACCTTATGCTTCATTGCAGCGTGGATTAGGGGGCATGAATCCGCCGAATCCAGGATTAACAAATATGGATGACGGCCGACTTGATCCTTTTTTAAATGCACAATCAGAACGTCAAAATCAATACGAAATGCAGGATATTGATCAGAACATGTCGAGCGCAAGACCTCAAGCTGCAGCAGGAGCAATGGGACAAGTACGGACTGCAATTGTAGAAGAATCAGATGCTAAGAGTCAAGCTCAGCAAGATCTAAACAATAAGATGGCTATGGTAATTGAAGCAAGTGGCGGTGGACAGAATATTGCAGCTTTAAACGAAAGAATGATGACAGATAGAGAAGGGTTTGATAACAATATGGCAACAAGCAATGCGATTGCTATGGCAATGAAAGCATAGACTATAAATCAATATTTAGGTTAATTTACTACAATTTAAATAGTAAATAATTAGTGCCGTGCGTAAAGCTGCTGACATTTCACAAACGGAACCTGAAGTATTCCAAACTATTTGGAAACACCTAAAAACTGATGGAATGGAGGATCAAGCAGCAAATCACATGACTGCTGAGATGCTGCATCATGGTGAAGATTTTGAAAGTTCAATTGAGCAATATGAGCGCAACCTTAGCAATTACAAAGAGAGGGGATTTAACGAGCATGCCGCTCAAGCAATGGCAGTAGAAAGCTTAGAGAGTGGAGAGAACCCAATTGAAAGCATCCGCTTTGCTGGAATTTACGGAGCTTAAATGTTGACCTAGGGGGATACTATGTTGCCTTAAATAATACTTAGATGCTATGATAAGGTTTCAGTGAAGATAACATATGCCGCAACCAAAGATCTCCGGTGATTCTGTTCGTGCATATCTGCGTGACATTGGAAGGATCCCGTTACTAGAACATGATGAGGAAATCTTGTTAGGTCGAAAAGTACAACGACTAATGGAGATTAAAGCATGCGAAGAGTTACTGAAAAATCCAACAACAGAAGAATTGGCCTTTTCGTTGGGACTATCGAAACAGGAGCTTCGACGTGAGCTACGAGATGGTACAAAGGCAAAAGACAAAATGGTCACTGCTAATCTCAGGCTTGTTGTTTCAGTCGCCAAAAAATACACTAAACGGAACATGGAACTACTGGATATCATCCAGGAGGGCACCATTGGTTTGGTTCGTGGTGTGGAGAAGTTTGATCCTGGTCGTGGCTACAAGTTCTCTACTTATGCTTATTGGTGGATACGGCAAGGTATCACGAGGGCCATTGCGGAGAAATCAAGGGCAATACGCTTACCGATTCATGTTACAGAAAACCTCAACCGCCTTAAGAAAGCTCAGCGTGAACTAAGCCAAATTAATGGTTACATGCCGACCGTAGCGGAGCTTGCAGAAGAGCTTAAATTAACAGCAGACGCTGTAAAAGATTTGATGTGTAAAGCTAGGCAGCCCACCTCATTGGAAATAAAAATTGGTGAGAATCGAGATACAGCCTTGATTGATTTACTTGAAGACGAAACTCAATTGCCGGAAATGCTTTTAGAGCGAGCTTGTATAAAAGAAGATGTAAGGGAACTGATTGGTGATTTACCGGAGATGCAAGCAGTAGTAATTAGCATGAGATATGGAATTGGTGAGGATGTGCTTGAACCTATGTCTATGACAGCAATCGGTCAAATACTAAATATGAGCAGAGATCGTGTACGTACATTAGAGCAAAAAGCAATAAGGAATCTGCGAGAGTTAGGCCAGGAGATAAATGGTTTGCTGTAATTTACAATAAACATAGGTCTCGAATTAAAAGTGATGGACGTAACGCAAGCTATTGAAAATAAAATTCTAAAACTGGGTGGCTATAGCAGCAGTAATGTTAAAAACTACTCCGCTACTAAGTCACTTAATTTTGCTCAAGGTGTAAACATTAACACTGCTCCAGTCGAGACAATCACAGCAATTCCATTTACTTTTAAATATCAAGATGCACTTGGTCTTTTTGGAGCAGAAAATAAATTCGTAAAAATCAAATTAAATATCCAAGGCGAAGGATCGATATTCTCGAACTTAGACATTCAATTGAACAGCTTTACACCGGTATGGGTGTCAAGGGAGTTTGGTACTTTAAATGATTATGATACTGCAGTCATTGATTTCAGTGTAGATACAAGTGTATCTGGAAGTGATTACGTATCATCAGGAACTCTTGACGGATTAAGTGATATTCAGAACTTATATATTCGCATTGACCTCAGGAACCTTAAAACCGGCAATCAGTATTTAGACAATTGGTTTGACGCCAGAATTTATACCAAAGACAAAGAAGAGTTCTTTGAAGACACAATGTATATAGGACCAGAAGATCATTTCTATATTGGTTTTCACGCTAGAAACACAAAAAGATTGCCGTATAACGTTGAAGTAGATGTTGGTAGGGAATATCTGAGCTTCTACAATATGACAGACCAGCAAAGGCTACTTACGCCAGCTTAAAGGTTATCCAAGATTTCTTGGCACTCCGAAAGCAGCTCTGCCTTGGAATGGTTATTCACTAAATCATGTCCTTGCTCTAAGCTCCACTCAAGCAGTTGTTTTTTAGTCATTTTTTCTAAATCAACTTTAGGTTGACTCGGATGAACTTGGACTTGAATTTTTAAAGCTTTTTCTGTTTTTATTTCAGCAATAGATTCTGGTTCAGGAGCGGGTTGAGGCTCTGGAGCAGCTGGAGAGGGAATACCAGCGACTATTCGTTTGAGGACTTTACCTCCGCTGATTTTGGAAAATTGATATTCAACCAAGAGTTCTGGGCTGTCAATTGCAACAACAGCAACGCGATCAACACGGCTGACAGGGAACGTAAAATTACCGTAACCGTCGTGCCTAATTTCGAGATGCATACGTTCAACAGCGGGTACAACTAACCGAACTACAACGCCATTCTCTAAAGTAACATTAAAAATTGCACAGTCGATGTAGGCACCGTGCTTTTTCTTCCACCAACGAGGGAACTTGTGCATAGCTCCTTTAGCTGGCATTACCAGCTTGATATTTCCAATCATATTGGTAACGGTTTTACCGCCTTTATAAATCACTCTGTCAGCCATAAGATTTAACTAAATACTTATCTATATTTTAAGGCTTTTGATTCTGAATGTTTGATCCATTTTAAATTGGAAGATCGGCAGTCTGCTCGATCACCATTTATATGTTTGACGATTGAGCAACCTTTAGTTCTCCCATAAGGAGTTGGAGGGTTGCCAAGAAAAGCAAAGGCGACTAAAGTATGTATAGGGACAGTAATAGTTTTCTTTCTGCCAATACGCTGAGTCAGATTTACAACCTTGTATCCCGATTTTTTAATTTTTGGTTTCAACAATCTTTCGATCTGCCCTTTAGTGCTTTTTACTTGCCCTTCAGCGTTAACGTAATATTCAATGCAACACTCATATCCAGGCAATGTATGAACAGGGATCCAGACAGAACTATCTATAAATTCCATAACCACAATATCCTGGGGTAAGTATCAACAATATCAATAATAAACAGTATTATCGTATTATGTGACTAAGTCGAAGTCACTTATAAACCTTTTAGCTTACGGAGATATCATCCCATGTGGATTGATAATGATTTTCCCAAGCTCCTAGGTGCAGAATTATACCGTCCTCATCCTGCTTACATCATTGAGATGGCAGTTGAGCCAGTGGTAGTACACGATTTCAGCAAACAGCCCGGCCAGACCGTGCAACTGGATCGCTATCGCTTCTGGGGTAAGCCTGGCACCAAGGAGTCCCGTGAGCGGACCGCCGACCAAACCTTAGGTACAGCATCCGCCCGCAACATTGTTAAAGACAAGGTATTAGTAACGCTTCGTGAGTACACGGGACCTGCTGATACTCGTGACACGGCTCAGCCTTCCACTTTCAAGGTGGCTCGGGAGACCCTGATCACCGCCCAGCGACTGCTTCTGGACACGGGCAACCTTAACGTCTTCCATCAGAGCATCGGTAGCTTGACGCTGCTGGATGATTACCGCCGCTGGCGCGACCGTGTGTTCGCTAACGAGCTTCTGAAGGCTGAAGCCAATGGCGAAGCAAACTCAGAGCAAGGTGGTTACTATCTGCCTGGCAGTAAAGCCAAAGGTGGATCTGGTGGCACTTTGGGTGTGACTTACGCAGCTGGCGAATCTGCCAAGTTTGATGTGAGCACCGACCTGCTGGAAGTTGTTAAGGATATGCGTAAGCGTAATGTCCCGACCTTTGCCGATGGGTACTACCGTTGCATCGTGGATCCGACCGCGATGATGCATCTGCGTCAGGACAGCGACTTCCGCGAGATCGCACGCTATCCAGGCTCAGGCATGATTAACCCCATGCAGCCCAACCAAGCACCTAACGCCAACTTCTTCCAAGGCATGGGACCTGCTTATGGTCAGGCTGGTTTTGTTGCGGGTCAGCCTGTTATGCCTACTGGCTTTCTATTCGAAGGCGTCCGTTGGTTCGAGTCAACCAACCTCCCTGAAACCACTTACAACCTCGTCGTGAACGACGCGACTGCAGGTAGTTCCGCTGCTGATTACGGCGCAAGCCAGCTTATCTTCTTCGGACCTCAAGCTGTCGGTGTGGGTATTGGTGGTAACAACGCTCAGATTCTTCTAAATAACAACGACGACTTCTCTCGTTTTATTATTATGATCTGGTCGCTGTTCGCCGGTTTTGAAATCCTGAACAAGGACTTCATCACGGTTGGTTACTCTTTCGTTTATTGATAGGAGGTAACTTAAAATGACCGTGATTTTCCCTGGCAACTACGTTAGCCACTTAAATGCATACAAAGAGCAAGGTGTTGTTGCTCTTCCTGGTGTTGAGTTTTACAAGCTCGTTGGTATCGCCAAGGTTACTTCTAACCTGAGCGGTGGTGGAACATTAACTCTGTCCATCCCTTCCCCGGACCTGCGTTCTGACGACAAGCCTCGTCTCGACAAGTCTTACATTGTTCCTGCTGGTTCTACTGTTTATCGCACTGCTATTCAAGTCGTAAACCTGAAAGCTGCTGGCACTGAGACTGTTCGTGTCGATGGTCTGACCACAACTGCTGGTACTGAAGCCTCTCTGGCTGCAGCTAGCGGTGTGTTCCCGACAGCTGGTGCTACCACGTCCTTCACTGGTCTGGACACCGACGCTGACAATGGCAGTAACGTTTCTGTCGAATCGTCTGCTAAGACCATTACCGCCGTGTACTCCGGCACTCTGTCTATCGTTGATACTTCAGAGCAAGCCTACGTTATCGTCGAAGTCTGCTACTACAAAGATGCAGGCGCTCCTGACGCTGATGATGTGCATGTTGGTTATCAAATTGAAGCAGGACAAAGCGCCTGATTCATTTGATCAATACAGAAAGAGCGTCCAAACACGGGCGCTTTTTTTGTGCCTATAATTATAGTGACGCTAAAGATAGATTATGTCAAATTTATTCCAAGACACTAGGACGGGTAAGCTGGTTGAATTTATCAGCAAACACGACAAGGAATATGCAATGATTCGCGATAGTGCAGGCAATGTAAGTTACGTTGGCTGTGATCACTTAGTCCCTTACGATACAGAAAAGGGACGACTTACAAAAGTTTCAGCGCCTGAAATTGCAGTTGAAAAAGAGGAAAAATTGCCTGAGCGTGTTGTGCCTCTTGAAGATACACGCTTGAATTTAAACACCGCTCCACCAGAGCAAATTGCAAAACGTTTACCTGGAGTCGGCTATTCGACTGCCAAGAAGATTGTAGAACTACGAATGTCATTGTCAGGCGAAAGATTCAGCAATCTTAAACAGCTTGAAAACATCCCTCGCGTTAACTGGGAACAACTGATCGAAGAAGACCTTATCTTCATTAGTTAAACTAGTAATACATACGTTGAAGGCAGATGGCGGTCCCTAGTCCTGAAGAGCTGTTACTGGCTCAAATTATTAAAGAGAATCAAGAGCGTCCGTCAGTTCAGGATATTGCTGGAATTGGAGCGGCAGGTGGTGCAATTGGTGGAGTGTTAGCAGGAATTCCTGTGCACGCTATTGGCAAAGGCATTGGCAACATGACAGGCAGAAACCGCCTTATGAAGCCTGGTGCACGTATGGCAGGAGGACTGCTTGGCGCAATTGTCGGTGGTGGATTAGGGGCCGCCTATCAAAATGCAGCTATGCAAGAAGCTCCAGCAGAAGCAAAGCTTTTAGCCAAGATCCAAGCTCAGGGTGATGTAACTGAAATGGATAAAATCATTTTGGAAAACTTGTTAGGTAAAGCGCTTAGTCAGCAAGGGATCATCTAATGGAATTAAATGAATACTTAAAATCTAAGACAAGATTCCACTTGGGCTTTAATGCCGGTGCTCAAATTCCAGCAGGTGATCGAGCCCGTTTGGAAGAAGCAATGTCATTGATTCCTGATGAGTACTGGTACACTCAGGTTGAATATCAAATAAGACGTTGTGACACAGCTTGGGAAAATAGCGAATACTTCCCAACAAGCTCAGCCGGATCTCCTAACTACAGTCGGTTAGAGCAGATTGCTGGTGACGTTCAACGTACGATTTCCACATCTGATCCGTTAAAAGGCGATGAATACTTTAGGGAAATCTATCTGCGTGAAGTTGATCGGCTAGCTGAAACACTGTATGTACCAAACTACAGGAGACCTGAAACAAGACGATATGCGTATGAACGTTCAGGTTCAGAATTTATTTTGGCAGTTCCAGGTCCAGCAGACACAGCAGTTGGTAGTCGGATCTTTTTAAACGAATATTGGCGATAATTGTAGAATAGATCTAGGCATTAGAAAAGATTACTATGGCAACACAAAAAATTACCATGGGACGAAATAGGGATACTGATTTCGAATCCAAGAAAGCAGCTGCCCTAGCCCAAGCTGATGCTATTAATAGCTATATGTGGGGGATGCAGCAGGTTGAGACATTTGGACCTGGCTATGAAGCTAAAATGTCTCGTAGCCCACAATATGGTAACCCTAATGTGGTAACTGGTGATATCCTTGATGGCCAAGTTGGTAACTTCAAACCATCAACTGATAGCGCTGGAAACTCCGTTATTTCAGATCCATACAATCAAACAGGTTACTTGGCTGGAGGTGTCTCATCAACAGTAGAGCCACAAACAGATCCTACCTCTATGAATCAAAATGCAATGGCTAGAATTGCAATGATGCAACAAGGAGGTCAGTATCAAGGACTTAATAATCGCCAACAAGTTTACGGTGCTTGAACATGAATAATCAGAAAATCAATCGACGTAAGGCAGCAGGTGATGTAGATCCTTCACAGGTGGCAATGTCTAATACCACTATGCCCGGATCACCACCATCCAATACCAATTCAATGGGCTACATGGGAATGCCTGCGCAGCCTATTCCTAACCAGCCGCAAGGAAAAGGTAATATGATGAACAACCCTAAAGTTGCAGAATCAATGGGTGGAGGTCAGCCACAAAGAGGGACTATTTCAGGAGCACCTCAAACGGCATATGGAGACGATGTGCTTGCTCCCGATGCAGCAGATAAACTTGGAACTGTTGGCATCGCTGATCCTTCAGAAATACCTCAAAGTTCTGTTCTTGGTACTCGTTTAAATCAAACAAGATATAACGAGCAAATGCAGCCTGGAATTGAAACGATGGATATGCTTCCAAGCATGGGTCTTGCGCAATCTGCAGCAACGCAAGCTAGTAAATTGTATGGTCAAGAAACTCCGCCTCCGTATCTGCCTGGCCCAATGGGCATGATGCCACTTGGCAGTATTGAAGAAGCTATTACGAATCCAGGAGCTATCGCAATGCAGAATACAATGCAAAGCGCTGATAGCCTTGGACTTCAAGGGCAATCAGATGCATCAGTCAAACCCATGGGAATGAACATGGGTATGGGCTCAAGAAACACTCCACCTGCTTGAGGTAAATAACAATGGCAACAACAGCTACAAATAAACAACCCCTTTTAATTGACCGAGTATTTCATTCGGCCATTAAGTCAAACACACTAGTGTCTGGTCATGCTAGTAACTTAGACATTACTGGTACAAATGAATCGACAATTTTAGTCAACTGCAACGCTAATGATGGAGCAATCATTGAAGATCTCTATGTGATTGCACGATCAACAACTGCATATACCTTGCTGTTTTACTTAAGTAATGCAATTGACTTCCTTCGTCCTACAGAAGCAGTGTACGTTGGTCAACTGACAAGCTCTACAACAAAAGGGACTCGGACGTCATATACTGATTTTCCTAATATTTTGGCACCAGTTGCTCATGTGGGATCAGCGGCTCAACTTAAAGCTTTTTACGTTCCCAAAGGAGTTAATCTCTGGGTCTCACTACTAGGAACAGCTCCTGTCAATTCAGATGATAGCCCTGTTGTTGGAGCACAAGGCGGGTTCTATTGATGCCTAGGAAACAAAATGGCTTTGGTAACGCATCGTCATTTGGTTTTAAAAAAGTAAACAATAAAGTTGATCGCAGTAAGTCTCAAGGTGCTGCGGGTTTATATCCAAGTGATCGTACATTTGGTTCTACAATAACCCGTAGTGCAATCGAGCAATATGATATTGACAGTGGATGGAGTCGTTGGAGAAAAGGTTTTGAATTTTACATGCGGGCAGCATGGAATCGACTGCAACGCATTAACCCTGATTACAATCCATACGATACAACAAGTAAAAAATACGTAGACTTTGAAATCAATAGCAAATTATATCAAGGAACATCGGGTGAAATTGACGTTAAATTTAACGGTTACAGGTTTGCCACTACAAATTCAGATACTGCTAATCACTATGTATTAGTAAGAACTCCAGTCAATCCGCCATCTCTAGGAACAGTCAATACCGTACAAAACGATAAACTTGTCTATACAGATAATTTTGAAAACAAAGAAATATACGTTGATATAAATACGACTGCAAATTCATTTATGCTTCGCACAATGATAGGCGAGAGAATAAGCGATGGTGAATCAGAAGCATCTTTAAAAAACATACTTACAAGTCAAGGTAAACCCAGTATTTATATTGGAAAGTCGTTACGATCAAAGCCCACAACAATTAAACTTATTATCGATAAAACCGCATTAGCAGCATCTTCAGTGGTACAAAATGCCGGTGGAGATTTCCAAGTATTAGTGAATAAGCTTGCGTACGTAAAAGAGTTTTATGTGGAGCAAACAATTAACTCATCATTTACGTTTGCAGAAGGATCTACTTACGAAACCTTTGAAGGTAATGAACGTTTTGCAGCTATCAATGTAGACCTCACAAAGACAAGTATTTCAGTTGATCTGTTAGATCAAAATCAAGAGTTGCCACCAAGCCTGCTTGATATCTCAGGGTTGACATCATTATTCTCATCGACGTCTGCGTCATATGTAATTGATGGAACTTATGTTATTGACAAAAATGACTATCAAAAATATTTTGGCAAAAAGTATCTAACTACTGACGTCATTGAAAATGAAGTAACAACATCATCATTTATCATCAATCCTTTCACGATTAAATCGGTAAAAGAATTAAATACGACAGTTGAATTAACTTCAATACCTTTTACCAGTGAGATTAAATTATTTGCACCATTGGGAAATCAAGCAACTCTTATATTTGCACAGAACTCATTTACAAAAGAAGTTGTTGATTACGATGCAGATGGAGGTTACAATCATGAACAAAAGTATGATGCAAATGGAACCGAATTAGCACTTTGGCGAAGATTAGAAACTGATATTGATCCTTGGTCAAGTGCAGTTTTTAATACCTCTAATCCTTTGGTTCCAGCAACTGTTTATGCATGTAGTTGTCCAGATCACTCACATGCTCAATTAAGAATGCCTCAGGCTACTGAAAGTAGTAGCAACCGCAAAGTCAACAGACAAAAGCAATATCCAATTCCTACCGCTAAAAGTCTGGATCGTTTCACTGAAGGTGCACTGACAGAAACTGCTGGTTTGCTGCAATCATGGGCAACTAAAGAATACAAAGGATCATACAAACAATGCAAACATTCAATTGCTTCTAAGTTTATTGACCGCATTAAGACAAAAGAGCCAGATTCATATCCATCGTTTGCTACTCGTTCAAAGTTTGAAGATGAACTTGAACAAGAAATTAATGATGTAGGTGATGAAATTACGTTAAGTTATGAAAGAAGTGATCTGTCAATGATCGAAATTATTTTTGCAATGGCTGAGGCATTGAATATGGATGATGCTGAACTTGCATATGTAATTCTTAAAACTGAGTTTTAAAGGTCATTGCTTTCAAAGAGTTAGCATAAATATAATTAGCGATATCAATTATGTTTAACTCGGAAGATTTTGAGTTGAAGCTTGAAGACAAACTAAGGCAGCGCATTATTAATGACGATATTGATAAATGCACAGATATCGATGTTCTGAGAGAACAGCTTAAGCAATGCTCGTCGCTAATGATGCGTTACCAGCATATTTTAAATCGACTGCTGCGGGAACAGATTACTAGTAATTTAGAGCAGTTCACAAAAGTCTTGAGTGCAAGTGAAATGGAAGATGACAATTAATTGTGAGCGCTTGTTTTATAATAGTAAGAGGATTTTTATCCAGTCTATATAGGTTTTTACCATGAAGATTCAGCTAAAGCGCAGTAACGTACTAGAAAGTGGTGTTGCAAAAACTCCAAGCGCTGATCAGCTGGAATACGGTGAAATCGCAATTAACTATAATGACAGCGATCCTTCGATTTTCATGAAGGATAGTACAAATAATGTTATTAGAATTAGCGGTGAAAATGCAGTTGGAATGGGACAAACACAAGTCCCAATTGTTGCAACTGCTCCTTCAAATCCAGTAGCTGGAAACCAGTATTTCGATACTGATGACAGTAGACTCTATGTTTATACAGGTAGTGCGTGGGTTAGAGTTGAACCCCTATTAACGACAATCGCTGATTTAGATGTCACTAATACTCTTGACATTAGTGGCACTGCTAACTTTACAAGCAATGTAGGTTTTGGTGTGGCATCTCCAAGCCATGCACTTGATATTTCAAATGCGAGTAATGCTTATATTCGTCAAACACAAAGCAATTCAACCTTGCGTTTAGGTCCAGCTGGGACTGCAGCTAGCGACGGTGCATTCATTGGCACGGATACGACTGGTCCTCTTCGGTTCTATACCAATGGATCCTCAAATGAGAGGCTCCGAATTGATACAGAAGGTCGTGTCGGTATTAATGAGATATCTCCGGTAGGCATCCTTCATGTCAAAGAAGGTGAAAGCGGAGTAACGCCAAATACTACTCATGACACATTATTCATTGAAAACAATGATAATGCAGGCATCACAATTGGCTCTCCAAATGATAAAAGTGGATATTTAGCATTTGCCGATCCACAAGATAATGATGTAGCAAAAATTCAGTATTTTCATACTGACAATCAATTAAGCTTTACCATTAATGCTGGAGTAAAGGCTGTTATTAACAGTACTGGAAATTTTGGTATTGGTACTGAATCTCCAAGTCAAAAACTTACTGTAAAAGGAACAGCAGCATTTGAGGCAACAAACAGCACTAATGCATGGCTTGGCTACACATATACTGACAACACCTTCAGATTAAACTATAACGGTGCCGGAGCAGATGAAGTTGTAATCGACAGTTCGGGTCGCTTTGGAATCGGAAACACAGTGATGTCCAGTTTTACTGGAAACTCTTCCGACAATCTTGTAGTTGGCAGCGGATCAGGCGGTGAAGGCATAACAGTTTATTCTGCTGCTAATAATCAAGGCTCCATTACTTTTGCCGACGGAACCCAAGGTGATGCTGCATATCGTGGAGCACTTGAATATAGCCATACGGTAGACCGTTTTGCGTTTAGAACTGCTGGCACAGGTAACCGCATGGTTATCGATAGCTCGGGAAATGTTGGTATTGGTGAGACAGATCCATCTGCAAATTTAGTTGTTAAGCAATCGGGAAGTACCTTCACAGCTCAATCACAAACAGTTGCTTTATTCCAACGAAGTTCTACGACAGGACATGGCGCAAAGATTGCAATTGTATCGGGAAATGCTGCTTCTTCAGACATTAATTTTGGTGATACTGATGATGAAGATGCTGGTTTAATTCAATATGTACATACAAACAATTCATTTAAATTCTGTACAGCATCTAATACAACTTCAAGATTAACAATTGATAGTTCTGGCAATATTACTATTCCTGGCAACTTAACAGTTAATGGATCCTTTAGTCAGCCAAGCGGTGATAGTTCAGTTCTGAACTCAGCTAGTGTTTTGCAAGTTGGTACAACTGGTAATTTTGATCTTGAGTTGCTATCGAATAACAACAAGAGCATTGTTGTTAAAAACACAGGTCTGGTTGGAATTGCAACAGATAGTCCTGGAAAAAAATTGTCGATTCAAGATTCATCTACTCCATCACTCGGTTTATACACAGGTTCAACATTAAGAGCAGAATTTAATGCTACATCTGCTGAGACAAGTATTCTTAGCTATGCAAATAGTCCAATTACTTTTAATGTTGGCGGATCAGCTAATGTCGAGGCTATTCACATTAATAGCTCAGGAAAAGTAGGTTTAGGTTGCACACCCGTTCGTGACTTGCAGATTCATGCATCTGATGCATCAAGCGAATTGATGATTTCAAATAGTACTACTGGTTCTAGTGCTGGTAATGGATTCATGATTCAGCAAGATGGCAACGATACTTATATTTGGAATAGAGAAAATAGTTTTATATCATTTGGAACTGATTCTACTGACCGATTAAAACTTGGATCAACAGGAAACTTAGAGTTTACAAGCGCTAGTTCTTCTGCTCAACAAGAGCTTTTATTCTCTGATGGCACGTCAGGACGCGGAAGAATTATCTATCGTCATGACGGAGATTCTCTTGCATTCGAAACTCTTTCGACTGGTGCTGGTACAAATGAAGCAATGAGAATCGACAGCTCGGGCAATGTATTAGTCGGCAAAACTTCCTCAACCGGACTTAGTGCAGGATGTGAACTTAGACCTGCTGGTTTTGGTGTTTTTACAAGAGCTTCTGCTAACCCACTGCAAATTCGTCGCCTGACAAATGACGGTGATTTAGTTGAGTTTTACAAAGATTCAGGGCTTATAGGTTCTATTGGTGTTGATGGAACTTCTCTTACTGTTGGCATGGCTGGCAGCGAGAAGATAAAAATCACGTCTGATGGCTCAGTTCAAACAAGTAGTTATTTTCAATCAACAAGATCGAGCGGCGCTAATTCGGTTTTAGCTGGCTTTCATAACAGTTCTTTAGGTGTAAATATTCGTGCAAACGGTAATGCTGAATTCCAAGGAGAAGTCGTTATTGGAGGATCAGCTGCTCGAGCGAATAGCACTTGCACTATCAATGATGATGGATACATTTTTATTAATCGATCATCAGGCAATGCTTTAATTGTTCAGCAGGATGGTGATGGCACTAGCTCTGACAATAAAATTGCTTTAGGTACTAACGGAGGTGCCTACTTTGCTGGAAATGTTCAAGCAGGCGGAAATGCTATTGCAGCAGCAGAAAATGGTTCGGTAGCACTTGCAGATAGCGGGTTTTTGGCAGCTAATAACAATACTGCAGTACCGTTATGGCGTGGCTATACCACAGGAAATTCTACTGCTACGTCAAGTATTCTTGCAAGTGGAGCTGCCACTTTTGCCAGCGATGCTCAATTTGGTACTGGTGCTGCTGATGCACGTATCACAATAGGATCACACGGGACTGCTGGTACTAATGACAGTGTTCATGTAAGAGCAGATAGTGCAAATCTATTGTTCATGAGTGGA
>VMHT01076915.1_pt1 | contig 22570 bp, 45 predicted proteins | sample 4693611 | NCBI WGS metagenome assembly VMHT01 (sample SAMN12280063, study PRJNA550983) | marine metagenome | isolation source: seawater sampled from same location over 5 years 0.02-0.2 micron viral filtrate | place: USA: collected off the coast of southern California halfway between the port... ...
CATTTTCTTGGCTCTAGATTTTTTTATCCCAATTATTTTGATTATATTTAAATATAACAAATTAAAACTAAAACAACGGAACAATGGCAAACATGAACTACAGAGAGGAACAGGCAAAACAGTACAATCTAACTGAAAAAGAAAGCATCATGCTATCGGCCTTCATTAACGAACTATACGCGGAGGAAGGTTTCTCTGACGTTAGTCCGCAGGATCTACAAAGGATTACAGGAATAGCAAGGAACAGTTACAAAGGAGTACTTGGTTCCTTGGCAAAGAAAAACATTTTATACATCGAGGACAAAAGATACCTAGGTACTGAAACTGACATCGTCTATCTAATGGATAACGCGCTTCATCCAACATGGCATCAAGAAAAACTAGATTGGACGGAATTTCAAACTGTCAAAGATCAATACGAATCCTATACTGAATGGTACAAGGAGAACAGAAAAAATTGTTAATAACTTTTTTAACAAACCTGGTCTAGAATTTTTTTATCCCAATTATTTTGATTATATTTAATTATATTAATTCAATAACAAACAAAACGGCAACTACTATGGAAAGCATTACTGACATTCAAGAACAACCGGCAAACAGATTTTACAACGTGGCTCAATTCCACAACTACCTGATTAGCGAAGGCGCTGAATATACAGACCCTGAGTTCAAGCTATACGGTAACAAATGCAAGGTATACGATTCAATCGAGTTCGGACATACCGGACTAGAAAAGTACTACAACGCTGATGAGGTTGACTACTGGGTCCTTAAGGATCAAGGATATCAATTTGTACAGGATGTAAAAGCAAACGTACCTTGTACTATTAACGTTAGGGACTATAAGCTTTCCTAAATTGTTAATAACTTTTTTAAAATAATGGCATAAAAATTTTTTTATCCCAATAAAATTGATTATATTTAAATATAATTAAATAACAAACAAACTATGGCAAACTGGAACAACAACAAACAATGGCTGACAAATTTAGGAACAACCTTATCGGGTATCTTCTGTCTGTATGTATCGTATACTACAGCAACAGGCGATATCCTAAACTACATCGGGTTTGCAGATCCACTCAACGAGATGGGATTCTGTTTTACCTCCTTCTTCCTAGGCGCAATGCTAATCTATGTTGGAATTCCACAACGTCATTGGAATAAACTTAACCCTTTAAAAACTAAATAAGATGAAAGCAGAAATTGGAGAAAATTGGAAAGCAGAATTACACGGAGATTTAATCAGCCTTTACCACAAAGATGAATTAGTAAAAGCTCATACAGTTCGAATGAACGATGCAGTAGACCACTTCAAAGTATATGTGGCAAATATGAAAGAGCAATTAGCAAAACGTAAACAAGCAAAAACCAAATAAGATATGGCAACGGAATTTAAATACATCGGCAAAGAAGACTACTTAGAATTTGCAATTAACTTTAACGAAAAGATCGATGAGGTAATCAACGATCCTATAATCAGGGACTTCTTCAATGGCAAGGAATTAGTCGGAGATGATAAGAGAGAAAGAAAAGATACTCTAAGGTTAGCGGAATCCTTTCTACATCTGATGTGCGATCATGAAGAATATGAAGCATGCCAAGATATAGTAGACCACTATCCAGAGCTGAGAATTGATTGTTAACAACTTGTTAATAACTTCTCTCATTTAATGGCGGAATAATTTTTTTATCCCAATTAAATTGATTATATTTAAATATAACAAATTAAAAAAATAACTAAAAACAACGGAACATGGCAAAAGTACAAAAATTACACAGCAGACTACAACAAATCAACACTACCAAATTCGAGGACGGACTATTCGAGGAGCACAAAACTGATACTCCACTAGACGGCCTATTCTCAATCGGAGGCGGAGTACCAAAAGCAACTAACTATATGGTGGTTGGAGATCCTGGAGTTGGTAAATCAACTGTTACACTCGATGTAATAGCAAATGCAAAAAAGAACGGCAGTAAGGTTCTATTCATATCGGCTGAAATGAGTCCGGTAGATTTAAAACTATATGTTGATAGATACCCTAAATTTGGTGATCTTGATATTTTCTTTCCACAAACATTGGAAGAAGAGGAATCTCCAAAAGCAGTCCTTGAAGAAGTACTGAACGAAGGGTACGATATAGTACTGATTGATTCATTCATCGAGTTACAAGCTACTATACAAGAAGCTGACCGTATGACAAGGAACTCAGCTGAGAAATGGTTACTGAATCTAATGTATCAGCATAACCTAGGAGACAATAAAGGAAAGCATTTTACCAGTTTCCTTGCAATACAGCAGGTGAATAAAGGCGGAACCTTCGTAGGATCCAATAAACTAAAGCATATGACCACCGGGATGATGGAAATCAGATTCGTTGATCAAGATACTCAAGAAGAAAGGTACGTGGTATTCTCGAAAAACCGTAGAGGGCACGTTGGAAAACGAATGTTCTTCAACCTAGCAGCAACAGGAGATGTTACATACGATACTGAAAGGTTCAAAAAGAACGAAGAGCTTCAAATCTTAAAGAAGAAAGAAGCAGAAAAATTAAAAGAAGGAGCCAGTCTGTTCGAAGATTTTATCGCGAACATGGATACTGAAAAAACTTCAAACGAATAACAAGTTCCGTTTGTTAAGGTATAGGCAATGGGGGCAGCCACCCCCGCCTTTACCGCTTTTTCTAAGCAGCAAACTGGATAAATAATACAGGCAAAAAGGACCAAGAGAAAAAGAGAGAAGAGAGAAGAAAAAGAGAGAGGGTCTGAAACAAATAGAGAGAAAACTTATATAATAATAAAGGAAGGCAAATGGTATATACCACAAACAAAACTAAATCTAAACTGTTAACAACTTGTTAATAACTTTCTGAAAATAATTGGTCTAGAATTTTTTATTCCCAATTATTTTGATTATATTTAAATATAACAAATTAATTAATAACAACGGTACAAAAAACAAAAACTATGGCAAAAGTAACAACAATTTCGCAACAAGCATTCGATGCTAAAAAGGCTGAGGTAATCAGCAAAGAGTTAATCAGAAAGGAAATCAACATTTCCGAATTTCAAGTGATCAATGATAATACCATTGAGATCCACGGTAAGCAGTTACCAATTTCTAAAACTGCATTTAAAAGAGTACTTCGTAGAATGAGAATACCTCATGCATTCGCTCGTAGATTCGAACAAGGGTACGGGTCTGACGGACTAAAGCAACTGATCCAAATGGTTAAGATGGCAAAATCTAACAAGAACGATCAAAAGGTAACAATCGTACTTGATCCGGACTTAGGACAAATCGTAGACATACTACCTAAAGGGTATGCATCTATTTCAAACGAAGCATTCGTTGGATTCGCTGAAGGGTACATCGACAAATACAACCTTTCTCCAACGCACTTCGGTTCTGACGGTAACGGTTCTGCAACTATCAACTGTACATCTGACAGTAGCCTACTAAGAATACCAGGTATGGAAAACGAAATCTTCCAAACCGGAGTAACATTCTCCAACTCGGTATCTAATGGATTGCAGGTACAACCATATATGACAAGATTGGTTTGTGCAAACGGTATGAGTTCAACTGCATTCGCTGAGAACTACGGCTTAACAAGTTTGGATACAAAATCTGTAGAACAATTCAACGAACATATGCTTCAATTAGCAACTACAGGATTCCAACCAGTAGGGATAGCGGATCAAATCAAGAAAGCTGCTAATACAGATGCTTCACTATTTGAATTACAAAGAGCTGCATCGGCAATCATGAATACTGACGAAAAGATCTCCTACGAATATGCTCAGAAATTTGCACCAATCGAAAGAGCAAAAAGAGCATACGATCAAATCGGTTCAGATACTTCTAAATTTACAAACGCTCAGTTGAAAACGGCAAAATCTGGAATGTCTGTCTGGGATGTAGTAAACGGTATGACTAACTTTGCTTCGAACGATACCAAATACGGAGTAGACGAATACAAAGCTTCTAACCTAATGGTAACTGCAGGTAACATTCTAATGAAGAAGAAGTTTGATACTGAGGATCTAATCTTAGTCAATCCATTTGCAACTAAGGACCTCCTATCGGATAGAGAAACTACAATCCTTAGAGGAGAGTAGTACTACTGAACATCAACTGCAAAGAGGAATACCTCAACGCAGTTTTTGTTGATCGCGAGGTCAACCATATTAAAAGGATCTGGAAACAGGTCCTTTTTTCTTTGCTCTAAATACCTCATCTACTTAACCTCCATACTACCCCAATATAAATTAATTAGTGCTTTATTTCGTCATTCTAGAAGGTGACTAGATAGGGTGCTATATACCGCTACTCCATAACCACTCCCTATATCGCACTATATATCGTCTCTAGAACCGCCTTGTCGAGCCTCCTCTAGACCGCCCTCTAGAGCACTATATAGCTTGCCACAACCCTATAGAACACAATTAGGGCAGATTAGTAGAATTAGGATATCTACTGTATAGACGGTAGTAGGGCAGTAGTGGCCATAGAGGCAGTAGCAGCCACCAGGGCAGTTAGACAGTAATAGACCTGTAGTAGCCGTAGTAGCCCTAGTAGCGGTAGTAGCCGTGGTAGCCGTCTAGCCGCCCTAGCAGGCCACTAGAGGCTTGTAGCGTGTTGTGGCAGTAGTAGCCGTAGTAGCTGCCATTGCTCTTGTTGCTCTTGCTTCTTTAGTTGCTTAGCCAGTCGGTAGTAGCCGCATGTCGTCTAGTAGCAGTAGTAGCGGTAGCATGCATGCATGCCTTGTAGAGGCAGTAGCCTTGTAGCAGCTGGTAGCCACATGTCTTGTTGCAGCTATGAAGATGCATGCATGCTGCTATAGGCGAAACTCTCTCATGGCTTAAAGTAGGTGTGGGCCGGCAAGGGTCTAGGTAGCCGCATGATCCAGCTCCCGAAAATTCTAGCCCGAAAAAGGCGACTCTTTCTAGGGATGCAAAAATTCCAGCCGGAAAAAAAGGAGACTTCCAGAAATGAGAGTAAGAAAGAAAGAAAAGAAAGAAGAGAAAAGGGAGGGTGGGTCTACTTATCAAATTTATCGTGGAACCATTCTACAGTCATAGAGATGCCAATGATAAGTGCCGCAAGGACTAAAAGCATTAAAGGGTCAGATTTAAATAACATATAAGTATATATCCCGTAATTCTCGTGACTACTATGAAGGGTCTTCCCTCTCTCCGGGATTCTCATACGGCTTACCGGTTATCCTGTCCCAGAGTCCATGTAGGAACCCGAGTAGATACGCGAGCTTGGAAGGAAAAAAGATAGTAAATACCATTAGGACTATAATGGCTACAATTGAACCGGTTGCTTTTATCATGTCTGTCTATTACTAGTTTATATTAATTATACTACTACCGGCCCGGTTTGTTTTATTGTAGATTATTGTTGTGGATGTTCAGTAGGGTTTGAGTGCTTGTACAGTTGGATGGTCTGTTGTACTACAAGGTTCTGTTGAACTAAAAGAGGGTCTAAGTGGTAGTGGTGCTTCTAGTGCCGCCATGTGCTAAATGTGCTCAAGTACTTTGAAGAACGGGGGAAGAAACTTAAGAGGGAAACTCTATCTTTAAAACTAGATTGTCTATACCTTTGATTAGTCTATGCCATTCTCCCTTCTCTACTACCAGGGATTTTCCTGTTTCTAGGATTTGTGGCAATTCATTGTCAAACTGGAATAGCCACCCGGTAACATTTTCTATTGGAGTTATCTTTCTATCCTCTCCATCTCTATGCCATTTGAAAAGATGATCCGGTGCATTAGGATCAAATGTTCTAATTATATGTTCAGGAGTTTCTTCTTGAGTAAACGGTTTAGTCTGGTCATCCATCTGTTCTTCGATAGCATCCCATCCTTGTTTACCGCACTGGCAAGTTTTACATTTACAATCTTCTTTCATATTACCAAGGTGAGTCTGATTTAATACCTAATTGCTTTCCGAATAGTGTAGGACCATAACATGCCCAGAAACCGGCTTTGGTAGGATCCATCTTTTTCTTTTGATCACATCCATGTCTTGACCAAAAATTAGCAGCTCTTCCAGGATCGTCGTTCTTAATAGTAGAATTAGGATCTCCCCATTCTATCTTCTTTGCTACAATCTCTCCAGTTTCTTTATCGGTTTTTCCGCCGTCACGGTATACAATAAACTTTTTGTTACCTCCTCGTTGTGGAGTATCTAATTTGACTTTCGTTGTCCTTCCACTTTTTCTATCCTTATAGATTGCTTTCTTACCAACGTCAAGGTTCTTAGCCATCCACCCAGAAGGGCCTTTGAGAATTACATTACCTTTGTCCCAGTATTCTTTTACTTCTTCAAAGAGTTTTGTATAAGCTTCTGATCCTAGTCGGAAAAAGCTATTGGTTAAATCTAAGTCTTCATCAATATGAGCCTTAAGACCTTCGGATACTTTATCCCAGTCGTTAAATGTTTTTACAAATTTCATACTATTTTGATTTAAGTTTTTTGTCATGCCCTCCGTCTATTACTTCTTTGGCAACATCAGCATCAGCTCCGAACTGACCTTTAGGTCCATTTTTCTTTGGATCCTTTTTAGGTCTTCCCCATGTACCAGGAGCTTGAGTTAAGAATGAATTTACTCTTGCGTAACCCCATTGTTCTTGTCCTGCACCAGGGCGGTGTCCACTTTTCCAAGCAGCCATACCTCTTCTCATGATAATTCGTAGTATGCCAATAGGAACTCCAGTTTCTGTAGCTTTCTTTTTCAATCCTGCCTCGATTCCTTTACCGCCTATCTTACCTCTATCGCCTTCGGCTTTTTCATATACCAAAGTCATATCATCTAATGTAGCAGATTCCATAAGATCTTTTCTACCAAGCTGCTTGTAAACTTCTTGTCTTGTCTTTTCCATTTTCTCTGCGTACTCTGGATCTTCTTTTCTATTAAATACAACCTGCTGTGTTAGTGAGCCGCTTATCTTCTTAAGATCTTTCTTTCTTGTTTTAATTAACCAAGCAGCTAAATCTTTTATAGAAAGATCTTTGAATCTACCGTTTGCATCAGGTGCATCAGAGTCATGCCAATCAGGAGCACCTGCAGGTTTCTTCTCTTGTATAGATTCATCTGCGTAAAGATCTTCATAATCAGAAGTATGCTTAGATTTCTTAAGTAACTTCTTTCCTTTGGTATCACCAGGTAATTCTTTATATGCATCTGGATTGTCATCATCCATAGAACCTTGCTTTTGCATTTGGTCCTCTTTCTTTCGAGCGGTCGATGTTGAAATACCTTTGTAATATCCATGATCTTTGATCTTATCCTCAAAATCTTCTTTATCTTTCTTTTCCAAAAATTGCTTATATGTAGGTATAATCCTCATGCTTAAAAACTTTATTTGTTTTATTTATTCTACATAAAACTTTCAGATTGTTTAATGTCTTGTTATTATTATATTGTAACAGATTATACAACAAAACAATAAAAGAAATGAACGGTATAGACCTTAAACGTAGAAGAGCAATTGATTGCAGACTGATTAGAAAAAGCAGTACCAATCATGGGTATTACAAATATATCATGACAATACAGGAAAAGGATGGCACTACTCATGAACAACCGGCATACGGTAAAGATATGCAAGATGCATTAAGCAGGTTGATCTGGAATGAAAGAAATGAAGTAGTGATAGGAAAGCTAAAAAAGAGAGCTCCGATCTGGATGCTACTTGCTTGGTTAGCTGCAATCGTAGTACCTTCAATATGGATTGACTTCGATGCAGTAGGACCTTGGATTCTACTAATTACAATGGGAGTGCCAGTGTTACTCTTTGTCGTAGTGGCAATTTGGCAAGGCTGGTTAGATAAGAAATAATAAACATTTAAAAAATAAGATATGGATCACGGAACTAAATACATTAAAGAAACTTTAGAAAGACAGATAATTTTCTGGGAAAATCAACAAAGAGGTCATAAGAAAGAATACCTGGCAATAAAAGAAATGGAATATTCTAAAAAGACTACTGTTGAACATTGGAAAGAAGGATACTACCAAGGTAAAGAACAAGGCTCAGAAGAAATGGTAAGAGAGCTTAATTATCTTCTAAAGATTGTAGAAATTTACAATCCTGATATGATTAAAAAGAAGGAATCAAAAAAAGATTAAATTGTTAATAACTTTTTAAAAAAAGTTTGGCTAGAATTTTTTTTTCCCAATTAAATTGATTATATTTAAATATATTAATCAATAAAGAAAAACGGAATATGGCAAAGTACAAAGAAATCAAAAAGCAAACAAAGGCAATCCTTAAGGACGCCGGTATCAACTGTGTAAAGATAACAATCGAGGAACATCGCACTGAACGCAGTAACAAAGTAGAAACATTCATCTGTGGCTACTATCCTAACCACGAAGGCGAAGAATCTTGCCACATGGCAATAATCGACAAATGGTTCGAAGGAGTAGAAATCTTTTCAATGTTTTTTACACAAAGAGCCGATTGGCTTGCAGCACCGGTAGAGATTAAGCAATGGTGCTTCACTCAACAACCTATGTTACATCCGGCAATGTACTCAATAGGTATGGAACCAGAGAATCTTAAAGGTAAGAAATTTTCAATGCATAGTCGAAGAGATCCTTTAAAGTACCAGAATGGGTACGCTGCGAAAGTTTCATACTGGGAAGCTCAACTATCAAACGGTATGATTGAAGGGAACGGCGAGAAAATGACAAAGGCTCTAGAAAAGCTACAATACTTCGTACCAAAACATGCTGCATTTTTAACTACAAAAAATTCATAAGATGACAACAGATATAACAAATCAATTATTCGAGGTAGGCGGCTGTGTTAGGGATGAAATCCTAGGGGTACATACAAACGATATTGACTTTACTTTTGTCGTAGATGATTTATCATTAACAGTCGATCAAGGCTGGGATGTAATGAAATCTTTCTTAAAAGAAAAAGGGTTTAAGATCTTTTTAGAAACTAAAGATTGCTTTACTATAAGGGCAATGTTTCCAAAAGATCATGAACATAAAGGTTTGGTTGCTGACTTTGTAATGGCACGAAAAGAAATAGGTGTTATAGACGGTACAAGAAAACCTGTACTTGAGCTTGGTACTTTACTTGATGATTTAACTCGTAGAGACTTTACACTTAATGCAATGGCAAAAGATCTGAACGGAAATATCATAGATCCTTTTGATGGGCAAGGGCACCTTGAAAAAGGTCTCTTAATAACTCCTCTTGAGCCAGTTAAGACTTTTATGGATGATCCGCTTCGTATGATAAGAGCATTAAGATTTTCTGTAACGAAAGGATTCGATATACACGATTCTGTCTGGGAAGCAATATTCACTCCTGGTTTGCTTGACAAATTAGAAGAGGTTGTTTCGCAAGAAAGAATAAGAGAAGAAGTTACTAAGATGTTCAAACATGACACGGTTCATACGATGAGATTATTCGCTGACATCGATCAAAGAGAACCTCGTTTATTGGAGATAGTCTTTAAAGACTGTATGTGGTTAATGCCTTCCACAAAAAAGAAATAAAAGATCTTTCAGATTAGGCATACACTTATTATTATTAAAATATAAACAATTCTAACACAAAAGAAAAATGAAAAAAGAAGTATGGGATCAATTATCCCACGGTGAAAAAAGACAGTATGAGTATGGAGAAGAAAACAAAATGTATGTTAAAGTTACAAGGATAATTGTAATAAGCATATTAGGTGTACTACTTTTAAGCCTAGCAGGGTGTCCTTCGTATAATGTTTATCGTGCAGAGATGGACGGTAGAGCTGAAATGGCACAAGCAGAACAGAACAGAAGAATTAAAATTGAAGAAGCAAAAGCAAACCTAGAGGCTCAAAAGTTAAATGCAGAAGCTGAAATTGAAAGAGCAAAAGGTATGGCCGAAGCAATTGAAATTGAAAATGGAAAATTGTCAGAAACATATATCCACTACTTATGGGTAAGAAATATTGACAAGATGGATGGAGAAAAAATCTACATTCCTACGGAGGCTAACATGCCTATATTAGAAGCAACTGGAAATAAGTAAGAAAAGAAAGAAAGAAAATGGATCTAGGAAAAATGAAAATATCAGAAGGTATGAAGTACCTCAATCCTATCGCAAAAGCATATGGGTTAAAGCTTAACAGACTTGAAGATTTTAAATTGGCAAAGTTTATTTTGAACCACTTATATAATTCAGTAGCATGAGTACAACATTTGGCATAAGATTACAACACGGAGAAACTTTAGAAGTTGCAAGAAGAGTTGGCGGTATAGGTTTATCATGGACTGAAGAATGGGCTCACATGTTTCCACCTGATACTAAGGTTATTGCATTAGACAATACACCACAAGGAATTCACACAATAGGTGATATTCTTGAAGCAATAGAAGGGCAAGAAACAGTCAAAAGACTTAGAAAGGAATATGTAATTTCTGACGATGAACAGAAGCTATTAAAGGAACAGCAACTTTTAACCAAGCTGTATGAATGCCAAGATGAAATGGGAGTTCTATTAGATAAAGGTGAAGACGATTTTCATTATGTTCTAATGGGAGTCTTAATAAAAAGATTAGAAGATCATTTATCACAAAACTTAGATTTATGTTAAAGACATTTAAAGATTTAGAATTTATGCCTCATAGTATGTCCCCACTTTTCGGGTACCGTGCATGTGAGCAATTTGATAATGGGTACGGTGTATCTGTCGTAAGTGGCACCATGTCATATTCAACAAAAGGTACGTATGAACTTGCTATCACTGATGAAGAAGGCTGTCTTGTTTATGATACACCAATAACAGATGATGTAATAGGTCATCTTCCACCTGAAGAGGTTTCTACTATAATGAAAGAAGTACAAGAATTACCAAAAAGAAACAAAGATGAGTAAAGAAGAACAATTAGTAGGGAAAAATAAGACAATAGTATTAGAAGGAGTAGAGTACAATTTAGTACCAGTAGAAGATAAAAAAGACAATACAAGTACTGTAACATTTTATTATGCATGTGATAGTGATTGTGGTTACTTTGAGTTTAGCGTATTACTAAATGATGACGGTGAAATATGGGAAGATACACAATCAATAACCTATTATCCAGAAGGAGCGAACAATAAAAACAAAGTTGAGTACTGGGATAATCCTAACTTTTTAAGAGAAGTCTTAAGAGATAAAAAGATAAATGAATACTCTGATATGCCTCAGATTACACGACACCATGAACAAAACTTAGTTAACCTATTAGAGGAAGTTCATAAAAAAGGTTGGATTTAAAACAAAACAAAGATGAGTAGATATACCGTAACCATGACAATTTATATGGATGCTAAAAACGATAAGCATGCAATATCAAAAGCAAAGTTGATTGCAGAAAGAGAAAGATATAATTATCCTAATCAGGATTGTGCAGTAGAGAAAATACATAGCACACCTTTTGCATCTTTTGATATAAGAGAAGTAGATATTAATCAAAAATAAAACAATATGAATTTAGGAAAGGAATTTCAAAAATACGCAATGAGTGATCATAATGTAAGTTCATCAAAACTGGACTACTATGAAAAGCAAATTGAAAACTCAATGACTCCGTACATCTTGGAGGAGAGAGAATTAAGAGCCACACAGATGGATATATTTTCAAGGTTAATGATGGATAGAATCTTATGGGTTGCTGGTCCAGTTAATGATGGTATGTCAACAATAGTACAAGCACAGCTGATGTTTTTAGATAGTGTACAAAAGAAAGATATCACAATGCACATTGACTCTCCAGGCGGATCGGTTAAATCAGGTCTCTCTATGGTAGATGTTATGGACTATGTTAAATCAGATATCAGAACAGTGAATACTGGAATGGCTGCATCGATGGGTTCTGTTTTACTAGGAGCCGGGACAAAGGGAAAAAGATCATCACTAAAACATTCAACTACAATGTTACATCAATCATCAGGTGGCTTTGGTGGAAATATACAAGATGCTGAGATAAGTATGAAAGAATGGAAGAAAGTAAATAACATTCTATTCAAACTTCTTGGTGAATATTGTGGAAAGACTGCAAAGGAAGTAGCACAGGATGCGACTAGAGACTTTTGGTTAAATGCAGAAGAAGCAAAAAAGTACGGAATAATTGACGAAGTAATTAAAAGAAAGTAATATGCCAGAATTAGCAGAACTTAGACTGACGGCTGATTATATTAACCAAGCAGCAAAAGGGTTAAAGTTTACAAAGATACATAAGAACCCGGTTCATAAAGGCAAAGAAGTACCGACTCCGTTTAAATGGTTTACGATATCAGCCGAAAGCAGAGGAAAGGAATTAATGATTACCTTTAGAGATAACGACTCACGTAACTTTAAAAGATTACTTATGGGTATGGGTATGGCTGGGCATTTCAAATTAACCAACACTGGCAATGAACCTAAACATGCTCACTTAATGTTTTATGCAACCGATGGTGTAACACTATCATTTGTTGATGTAAGAAGGTTCGGTAAATGGAAAGAAGTCGAAGAATGGTCAAGCAATAGAGGACCTGATCCAACAAAAGAATATGAAGAGTTTAAAGAAAACATTTTAGCTAACATGGATAAAGCTGCAATGAAAAAACCTATATGTGAAGCTCTAATGAACCAAGGATATTTTAACGGTATAGGAAATTATCTGAGAGCAGAGATCTTATATAGAATACCGAAGCTCAATCCTTTTACTCCCGCCAATAAGGCCATCATAGACCATCCTATTATTTTTATATTGTGTAAAGAACTTCCTCTTAAAGCATATGCATTAGGTGGAGGACAATTGAAAGATTGGGAGAATCCTTTTAAAACGGAAAAGGAAATGTTTGAGAAATTCATTATGTGTTATGGAAATACTAATATGGCAAGAGTAAAGGATAGAAACGGTAGAGTGTTTTGGTTTAATCCTAAGTGGACTAAGTCTCTTTTGTTTTCTCTTTATTATGATGCATAAAAAAAGAGGAGATAAACTCCTCTCTTTTAAAAGTTAAACCCTAAGACTTAGCTTTCTTTCTTTTGTGTAATTTTAGCGTACCATGTATGTTCACGGTCTTCGTCTTGCGCAATCTCAAGATTACTCCAACGTACTTCATAATTGTATTTAAGATCTACATCAACACCAAGTTTTTCATGATGGGAAGCAGTCTTATCAGTAGAAGTATCAGTAACTTGAGTTATCTCATATCCTAAATGAATAAGTACTTCAAATTCATGTTCATATATTTGGTGAAGCTTAATTTTATACTCGTTCTTAGCAACGGCTTCTAAAATTAATTTTTTGATTCTTCCAAAGGAATCATTTAATGTAGCTCTATATGTCTGTCTTGCAGTAGGAAAATCTAAATCCTTTAATGCATCAGGTTTAGGTTCTTTTATAGCATCTTTTCTATCGGCATGTTTTTTCGCATCTGCTAATGCAGCTACTTTATGAGATACTATTGCTTTTTCATTAGATGTTTCGCTTGCTATTCTAGCTTCTAATATAGGAATAGCTTTTTCAATTGGTGCAACTAAAAACTGAGTACCAACTCCAACCTTTACGTATGCATCAGCAGAAAGTGTAGCTTCAGTATTAGCCTTTTCTCTTGCCTTAGCTTCTTCAGCTTTAGTAGTTGTCCAATCTGTTTGATCTTCTTTTGCTTTAGCATCAGACCATTCAGAAACAGTTTGAGCTAAATTACCACCTGCGCCAATTTCAGCAGCTTCTGCTTCATATGATGTAGTAATTTTTTTAAACTGTTCAACAGGCATTTGTCCTACTGTTGCTTTTGCCGCTTCTGAATCTGTTTTAATTTCTAACAACTGAGCATCGGTAAGATATGAAAATGCTGTTTTTAAATAAGCATCTTTAATAGCAGCCGACTCATACCATGTTTGAATATCAGCATCAGCAGTTGCTCCAGTCCAGGTTTGTGCCTCAACTAATTCTAAAGCTTTTTGTTTAAGATCTACTTTAGCCTTTTCACTACTTGACTTTGTGTATGCTTCAAATGCTGCTCTAAATTCAGTATCTTTGTCTTCTCTAGTAAATGCATCATCAACAGCAGAAGCATCCGCAAATTCTTCGTTTGCTTTTGCATAAGCCTCAGCTTGTTCTTCTGATACACTAGCCCAATATGGAGCTGCTATTAAATCATTGTATACCTTAAATGACTTAGTGTATTCTACCAGACGTACTCTTTCAATACCTAACTTCTCCTCAGCTTCTGCTTTGTATTTTTTAGATTCTGCTAAATCATTATCTAGTGTGGTTACATCTGTTACACTATAAGAACCTAAAACTCCCATGGATCTAAGTGTGTCCATTTCATCGTTAGGATCTGTGGTATCTCCACCGTTAGAAGTAAAGCCCCATTTTCTAGCCCAGAATTTATTAAATCTGTTTTTGTCAAATTTCTTTGAATAATCAAAATCTGCCATTTTATTATATTGTTTTTCTAGTGATGTCTTTAGTGACATCCATAATATTTATCTAAAATTAGGATATATCTTTTTTCATTTTTTTCTTGAATGAGTAAACAAAGAAAATTTCTAATGTATAATAAATAAAATAAACAAAGATCCTTATGACTAAGCTAAGTGAAGAAGAGTATTATGCGTGTATAGGTTTCTTTGAATCCAGACCTAATCAAGTTTTAAAGAATGGCGATAAAGGATATTACATAGAAGGTAATTCAATTAACCTTGTAACATGTTGTAGAAACTGTGGGGACTATACTAATATCACTATTACCAGAACCGAGGCAGATGAAATTCTGAACTTCTTACTTTTTAAAAATTAATATGAATACATGTACCCACACCCTGTCGCGCTATTGGTGAGAATGATTTTGTCCGTCTCTGGGCTTGTCTTTTCAATTTTATTTCCTCTTATTTATGGCTATAGAGAAAGTTATAGTCAGTACTATTTAGATAGTCCTATATTTCTAACTTCTACTTTGGTCGCTTTGGCGGTAGGACTATTTATGCATAAGAATAATAAATGGCTTCTCCCTTCATTTACACTCTTACTTGTAGCCTCTTTTGATATGTATGATTATCCTATTATACATTACACATCTGCTTTCTTTTTCTTTTTAGGTTCAAGCTATGCAATGTTAAACGACAAAAGAATAAGCGGGTTTGGGAGAGTGTCTTTTGCACTCTATACTTTATTCATCTTTGATCTTATCATATTTGAATTTTTTCAAATATTCTTGCTTTCATGCTTTCATATTGTATATGCTATCAAAACCTATAGGTTGATGAAAGAAAAAAACTCATAAACACTTTACTCCGTTAGCTCAGCTGGATAGAGCAACTGCCTTCTAAGCAGTAGGTCCCAGGTTCGACTCCTGGACGGAGTACAATTAAACAAAAGAAAAAAAGCATGTATAATAATAAATAACATTATAGATCAAAATAAAATGAATTAAATGTTAATAGTAAAGCTCGGTAAAAAAGACAAGATTGAAGTAGCTCTTAAAAAGTTTAAGAGGAAAGTAATCAAAACAAAGCAGATGAAACAACTTAGAGATAGAATGTATCATACTAAGAAGTCAGTTAAACGTCGAGCTGAAATTAAAAATGCAAAGTATAAACAAAAAAAGTATGGCAACGAAGACTAAGAAAACCTCAAGGAGAGGACCATTTAAAGTTGAACACAGTATAGAGATCAGTTCAGCTAACGGTTTTTTAACAAGACTAAAGAATTTAATCATTAACCCATTCACTTACCTATTCACTGGTAAGATAAAATACTAAAGATGGAAGAACCAAGAATTTACGAAAGAAACCCAGACACAGGAGTAATAAGAAGTAGACCATTCGGTAACCACGATCCTAAGGCAGTAAGAATAGAAAAAGAGAGTGAGTTTGCAGAAAAAAGAAGACTCATGAAAATCATAAACAATTGTTTAGCAGATGAACGTTCAATAGAAGAGCTAAATAAAATCATTCACTTTCTAAATGGTGGAGACGCTATACATTAATATGAAAAAGTTTTTTCTAGCAAGCTGGGCAATAATAAAAGCAATATATGCAATAGTGGGAGTGATTTTTATTACACCTATTGCGGTAATCTTTGCACTTACTGATATAGGTGCCAAAAAACTAAGTAAATGGATAAAGACATTCAACCGTCGCAACTAGACTACGAACACGTAGAACTAATTTTAAAGGAAGCATCAGCCTATAGTCTCAGATGGGAAGTTAAAAAGAGTGCAGTCAAATACATAGCGGAAGGACATCCTTATGTAGAGTCATTTCAGATGGCTTATCATGATTGGGTAAAGTAATCATGTATCGGGATGTAGCGTAGCCAGGTTATCGCGCCTCGTTTGGGACGAGGAGGTCGCAAGTTCGAATCTTGTCATCCCGACAAAGTGTTCAATAAATTGTTAATAACTTTTTTAAAAAAGTAGTGAAAAAATTTTTTTTTCCCAATTAAATTGATTATATTTAAATATAACAAATTAACAAAAACTAAAGGAACATGGCAAATACTGCAACAAAAATCGAGGAAACATTTACAACTAACTACAACAACCAAAGCGAATTCTTGGATAAGATTCGTAAGGAAGTAATCATTGATTATTCTCCACAACTTTCAAAAGACATATACGATGCGATTCGTACTAAAGCCGAAGAGATAGCTGGAGAAGCTGGAGAAGAACGTGGAACGTTCGAAATCATTTCGGATCTGCATAGAGAACTTCATGTAAATGTCAAACTTACTAACTCTTCATTCCGTCAGGCTCTGACAATAGCCGAACCTTGGAGAATGGACAATCCTAGAGCTTTCGCTAACATACAAGATCCAAATGAAAATTCATGGATTGGCAATGTTACATGGGAAGATCAAATGGAAATGTTCTGGGGGTATGAAACATATACTGAAGCTGGGCATGCTGCCTCGTTTGCACGGAATGAAGAAGCAAAGGCAAAAGGAATTAACGGACCAAGCTGGGAATAAGCTAAAGTCAATTTAAAAATCAGAAAAAAAGAAAAGATGAAAAAAGAAACAATGAAAGCAAAAGTATTAGACTTCGTAGAAAGCAAAGGAGAAGCAAGATACACAGACATTATCAAATTTATCGTAACTGAAAAATTCGGACCTGATGCATGGGACAATGGGTTTCAAATGGAACCGCATTATGAAGATGTTAACGGTAGGTGGATTCAAACAAGTATGAGAAGAAAAAATACCAACAGAGGTTACTTTGCTGGAGCTCTTACTAACGGTGGAAGATGGACGCCAAAAGGTTACTTCTTAAGAGATGCTGGCTACGGTAGGTTAGAAAAACAAGAAAACGGATTGTACAAAACGATCCGCTAATTGTTAATAACTTTTTGAAAAAAGTTTGGCTAGAATTTTTTTATCCCAATTATTTTGATTATATTTAAATATAATTAAATAACTAAAAACAAACGGAATGAACAACTTTGAACAAGAAATGAAAGAAGCTTACGAAAAGCTAGAACAAGACATGAACAAGATTGAATCTCTTTTTACAAATGTAAAGCGCAAAGGGTATCTTGGAGAGAACATAATGCTACTTGACTTTAGCAAAAAAGATTTTAACAATCAAAATGTTTCCTTTGAGACAAAAGAAAACGGATGGTCTACTTACGAAGGAATCAACTTCAGAATAGTAACTTACCCTAAGACTAACCGAATTGCACTAACCTTTTAATCTAAGACAATGGACTTTACAAAAATGAACCTAGACGAACTAAGAGATTTAAGAAATCAAATTACTCGTGAAATGAACTTCCGCAATGAAGTAAAAAGAAATCAAATCAAATCATCAATCCAAGTTGGAGATCATGTTAAAATTGATCATCCACAATTACAAGGAAAGAAATTGATAGTTGAGAAGATAAAGATAAAGAAAGCGGATATAAAAGAAATAGGAGAAGATGGTACAATCTTCCACCCAGGCTGGGTAGTTCCAATAACAATGTTACAAAAATTTTAAAGATGACAAAAGATACAATCATATTTGACTTAGACGGTACGTTAGCTGATATCGACAAAAGAAGATCAATTTCAAAATTACCAAGTGGAAAGATGGACTGGAAAACTTTCTTTGATCCAGCAAACATCGCACTCGACAAACCTAATCATGCTGTCATAAAGATGGCACAAACATTTCATGACCAAGGTTTTAAGATAGTGATTTTCTCTGGGAGAAGTAAAGCAACTAAAGATGCTACCAAAGATTGGTTAACTCAATTTGATGTACCACATCATGTTTTGAAAATGAGACCGACTAGCCATCCCTGGGCTTTTATGCCAGATGACAAACTAAAACAGCAGTGGTTGGATGATATTTTCCCTGGTGATCAAAAAGACAGAATACTTACCGTATTTGATGACAGAAATAAAGTCGTTCAGATGTGGAGAGATAATGACCTAAGCTGCTTCCAAGTAGCACAAGGTGACTTTTAATTAATCAACTAAATGAAAACAAAAATGAATCAACTATTTGAAAAGCTAGATGGTCTTAAACAAAAATTAGACAATAGCAATAAAGGCAGCATAATGCCAAATGGAAATTGGTGCCACCCAGAAACATATACAGAAAAAGAATATGAAGCAGATTGCTCGTTAGCAGTAAACTCTTACATTAAAGATCTGTGTAAAGAAGGATTAGAAAAACATAAAGGAAATGCATCATGTTAAATAAAACATTGTATAGAGGCGGAGGATATATCGGAGGTGTTTGTGAAGGACTAGGAAGATGGTCTGGAATACCTTCGATTTTGTGGAGAATTTTGTTTCTCTTTTTAGGAGGAGGTATATTTTGGATATACATTCTTCTATGGATTGTTTTACCTAAAAGATATTAATGAAATACATAAGCTTATTTATTGCCATAGATCTAATTTTCGTTGTCTTATTTACAGCGCCTAAGCTTGAAGTAACAGAAGATTACTTCTGCCTAGATGATATTGTTATTCATACTGCGATAGAAGATAAAAGAATAGATACAGTAGAAACTTTGCTAAATGCAATCATACAAGTTGAAAGTAGAGGTAAAGATAGTTGTGTAGGTGATAGACATTTAGGAAGACCTTCTATAGGATGTTTACAGATCCGACCTGTTATGGTCAAAGAAGTAAATCGAATTCTAAAGAAAGAAAAGAAAGAAAGAAGATTTACATTAGACGATAGATGGTCGAGAGAGAAGTCAATTGAAATGTTTTATGTTTGGCAAGAGTACCACCATAGTGAAGATAGCCTTGAAGCAATCGCAAGATGTTGGAACGGTGGACCCAGAGGGTATAAAAGAAAAGCCACAAAACATTATTGGGGCAAAGTACAAAAAGAATTAAATATTATACAAAATGAAATGGACATATAACACAACATGGGGAGAAGATTTTAACTTCGTTTATATTACCCCTGGAAATTCTCGAAAGAGCTTATGTGAGTTATCTTGGTATCAGTTGAATTAGTAGATTTTGCTTCATAGACTCTATCATATAAACCTGTATCTTTATTCCAAACCCAGTCATCAGCATTAAAAGCTTTAAGCTTTTTTGCTTTTTGATAATCATCAGAAGATAAATGGCTCTGTTTAAGATTAACCTTTTCATCTACATTTGAAGTTTTCCAATGTTCACTATCACCTTCTCCTCTAGTAGGATGTACATTATTGAAACCTTGATATTCTGGAGTACCTGTAGCATTAGTATCTTTACCGGCCATTTCATCCCAGAAATTTTTAAAGTCTGCAACCGATCCTTTAAAATGTCTTATCTTATTAAGATCTTCTCGTTCTTGGTTATTCTCCATCCTTTGTAGTTTTTGTTGAAGGCTTAAGTTTATTATGTTGCTTTTTAAGGTTCTTAATAGCACTACGAATTTTCATCTTTTCAAAATCGTGGTTATCAAGTTTAAGTCTAAGTTCATATAGCTTAATATGATAATTACTTCCTCTTTCTTGTGCAGCACGATATCTTTCAATATTCATTTTATGTCTTCTTTTCAATTCATCTATTTTGATGCCTTGTTTAAAGTCACTGTTATCTTCATTTAAGAAGTCGTTAAAGTTTTCTTCTAATCTCATATTAAAATGTTGAATTAATAATGACATCTTGTATTGTGGCCATCACTAGTTGTTGATCCTTTTTACTTTTTGCCGGAGCAATAATACCTCTATCCATTAATGTAAAAGCAATTTCCTGTGCTAATATTTTAGCTCCATAAAGTTTAGAATCTCCACCGACTTGAACCATTGCTTCATCTACACCTTCAGATGTTTCAATCTTTTTACTTTCGTATGCTTCGTCTATTGCTTTGTTTATGTGGTCTTTTGCTTCTGCGACATAACCATCTCCTGAATGTTCAGCATTATCATTAGTTTCATACTGATGAGCCTGTTGTGCAATTCCCATACTTAAATCTGGAATACTTCCAGCGATAGGTGTTAAATCATAAGCAGATTGATTATAGCCAACTCTACCTGGAGTACTCCACGATGCAGTTGAAAATGGAGAACCAAACCCTACGGCCACAAATTCTTCTTTTACATAATCATCAAACTTTTTAATAGGTTCTTTCATTGTAATAAGTTATTTGTTTATATATTTAGACACGGGTTATTCATATTGACTATATATAGAAACAAACCAGGTTTTTAGTAGTATAATAATAAATTAGAAAATATGTCAGATTTCCACAGAACAGCAAGAGGCCAAAAATTTTATGAAGGCGATTTACCTAGACTGGTAAAAGTCCTTGAAAAAATTGGCAATCAATTACAAAGTTTAAATGAAAGAGAAGAACAAAAATTTAGACTTGATGAAAGATTAAAAAGACAAGAAATAAAAAAGAATAGCAATGAACTTAACGAAGATAACAAAGGCTAAATTTTTAAAACATCTTAAAGAAGGCAATACCGCCTATATGAAAAAACAAAGATCTTGGCAAAAGATTAGTTTTTACTGGGAAGGTTCAGAGCAATGGTTTATGAACCAGGTTTATGATAAGAGGGTCGATGGAACAATTTTACCGGATCCTAAAGGATGCTGGATAATAGCAAAGGATTTACCTCATCACATAGATCATTTAGAAAGACAAGGATATAATTATTATATAGACAAAGAAAATGAATAACTTATTTGGAATGGCAGCACTATGGTTATTTGCTGCTCACATATTAACATGGTTACAACTAAACGGACAATTTAAATGGGATTGGTTCAAGGATAATGAAAACTTGGTAGTTTTAATTTTCTCATTTCCTGTAGCTTGGCTTTTTATTCAATATCAAAAAACTGCATACGCTGCTTTTGATGGATCATTATGGACATTAAGACTACTTGGTTTTTCCGGAGGAATTATTATTTTCTTAGTAATGACATGGTCGTTAATGGGAGAATTACCTAGTATGAAAAACCTCATCTGTTTAGCATTAGCATTTTGCATAATTGGAATACAAGTTTTTATTAAATGAAAGAATTATACGACATATTAGAAGTACCTCAAAATGCAACAGATACAGAGGTTAAGAAATCATACCGTAAGCTTGCATTAAAGTTTCATCCTGATAAAAACCAAGATGATCCTAAAGCAGAAGAAAAGTTTAAAAAGATATCAGAAGCCTATGGCATTTTAAGTGATCCTAAAAAGAAAGCCGAATACCAAAGAAAGCAAAATCCTTTTGGTAATTTTCAAGGAGGTAACATGGACGATAGTATGTTTGAGGATATACTTAGGAATAGTGGCTTCGCTGATATGTTCAACAATAGGTATGGGTATAACGAAAGAGGAAAGGGTAGAGACATTAAGTCAAGTATTCAGATTACATTAGAAGAATCTTATTTTGGAACCACTCGTAGAATTTCAGTTGCAATGTCAAGCTTTGATGTTAAGATTCCACCTGGTGCGACCAGTGGACAAAATTTAAGACTTAAAGGAAAAGGCCAAAAAGGAATGACTGAAGATTTGCATGGTGATTTGGTTTTGGTGATAGAAGTACTTAACACACAAAAGTTTTATTTAGATCCACAAGGATTGCATACTGTTGTTCATATTGATTTATATGATGCTGTATTAGGAGGTAAACAAACCTTACAAATTTTTGATAAGACTATAAGTTTTAATGTACCTAAAGCAACATCTCATGGGAAGGTTTTAAGAATACGCGGAAAGGGAATGCCTCTGTGGAAAAAAGAAGGTCAGTATGGAAATCTTTTAGTTTCTATCTTTGTAGATATACCTACTAATCTGACCCATGAAGAAATTGAATTATTTAAAAAGTTAAAAGAGTTACGAATAGATAAAACAAATAATAATGAAAAAGATGGATAACTGGGATGACTTCGAAAATCAAGAATTTGAAGGAGAAGATTTAAATAATATTAAAAAGTTTTTAGATAAGTTAGAGACTGATTCAATAGATCATTATTATAGACTATGCTATAAAGCATTAGTCGAATCCCCAGAAGAGATGTTATCTCACGGACAAGATACTCAAATAAAACTTAGAGGTCTAAATAAACTTATCAACTATTTTAAGGATAGAGAGGAATACGAAAAGTGTGGAGATTTAAATAA
>VMHT01164441.1_pt1 | contig 22559 bp, 18 predicted proteins | sample 4693611 | NCBI WGS metagenome assembly VMHT01 (sample SAMN12280063, study PRJNA550983) | marine metagenome | isolation source: seawater sampled from same location over 5 years 0.02-0.2 micron viral filtrate | place: USA: collected off the coast of southern California halfway between the port... ...
TATTCCCTAGCTATGATGCTTGTAGCTATAGTAAAGAAGCTATGTATGCTATCATGGAAAATCAACATGATTCGGTGTTGATACATTGCAAAGGCACTGATGTTGCATCTAACAAACTTGTTAAACCAAGGGCAAGACCGTGATGGGTGACGAATCACTAAGCCCTGCACAGAAGTTTGAATATCGTTTCTTAAAACAACAGGTCAATACGTTGGAAGAAGAACGATATAGGTATGATGCCAGACCAAATATACAACAAGACTTGTATCGTGCGCGAGAAGAGTTAAAGTCGTTTGTCTCTAAACTTAGAACGAACGGAGTTAAAATATGAAGCGTTTCACAACTGCTGAAAAAGAATGGTTAGGATACAAGCGCAAATTAGCAAACAATAATATGAAGGTGTCGTTAGCAAAAGCACCGTGGCAGCAAGGAGAGCAGCATGACAAACATGACGAAGAAGGAAGAGAAGGTATGGGATTATCTTCTGAAAAACAGAAAAGCAGAAAACGCCGAGGTAGCAAACGCGTGTGACGTTGACATACACTTTGTAAAAAATCTTATATCACGAATTAGTTCAGAAAACTGGCGAGAAGAAGTGTCAATAAAACAAGTTTGGGATCGTGCAAAAGTACTGGACACAGCTAAAGGTTATGTCACGAAAGATCGTGCGGCAGATCATGGCGACATGGAAGATAACTTTCAGCGCATCGCCGTATACTGGAACGCACACCTTGGACTGATTGATTTCATAAAGACAGAAGACGTTGCAGCGATGATGGCACTACTAAAGATTGCTCGCATACATTCTAACTCTGCACACATGGACAACTGGGTAGATGCTTGTGGGTATCTGGCTTGCGGTGGCGAGGTCGTCAGTAAGTAATGGATATCTATACTCTAGACTTTGAAACGTATTATGCCCAAGATTACTCACTGTCGAAGATGACAACTGAGGAGTATGTTCGGGACAGGCGATTTGAAGTTATCGGTCTTGCTATAAAAAAGAACGACAAATCTACTAAGTATGTAAGTGACCCAGGCACAGTCAAACGTCTACTATCACACATAAACTTCTCTGACTGTGCTATACTCTGTCACAATACTATGTTTGATGGGGCAATACTTAGTTGGCATTACGGTATCAAGCCAAAGGCATGGTTCGACACGATGTATATGGCACGTGCTCTGCATGGGGTGGAGACAAGTGCATCGCTAAAAGCGGTAGCCGAACGCTACGGTGTGGGCGTCAAAGGTAACGAGGTACACAACGCCAAGGGCAAGCGCCGTGCCGATTTTACTGTGGGGGAGGCTGAACGGTACGGTGAGTACGCCAAGAACGATGTGGAACTAACCTACAAACTCTTCAAACTTATGGGGGCTAAGTTTCCCAAACAAGAACTGAAACTGATAGACCTGACCTTGCGTATGTTTATTGAGCCTACGCTTGATCTGGATCTTGGACTGTTGGAACAGCACCTTGAAGATACAAGAGATCGTAAAGACAAGTTGTTACGTGATGCAAATGTCACCGACAAAAAAGATTTGATGTCCAATCAGAAGTTTGCAGATATGCTACGAGATCTTGATGTAGAACCACCCATGAAGATCAGCGCCACGACAGGCAAGCAGACCTACGCCTTTGCGAAGTCTGACGAGGCGTTCAAAGAATTACAAGAACATGACGATGATCGGGTACAATCTCTGGTTGCTGCACGTCTGGGTAACAAAAGTACCTTAGAAGAAACACGTACAGAGAGGTTTATAGGTATATCTAAACGTGGGCTGCTCCCTGTACCCGTAAGATACTACGCCGCACATACAGGTAGATGGGGTGGGGTTGACAAGATCAACTTGCAAAACCTACCAAGCAGAGGACCAAATGCGAAGAAGCTAAAGAAGGCAATCATCGCACCCGAAGGCTATACAATAGTCGAGGCTGACAGCGCACAGATTGAAGCGCGAGTGCTTGCATGGTTTGCAGGGCAGGACGAATTGACTAATGCGTTTGCCAACGGCGAGGATGTGTATGTAAAGATGGCTTCTCGTATCTATGGATGTGCTGAAGAGGACGTAACTAAAGAACAGAGATTTGTGGGTAAGACTACAATTCTTGGCGCAGGGTATGGCATGGGGGCAGAGAAGTTCGCAGTACAGCTCAAGACGTTTGGGTTTGAAGTGCCACCTCATGAGTCACGCAGGATTATAAATATCTATCGGGATGCTAATTATAAGATAAGCAAAGTATGGCGTGATGCTAATTATATGGTGCAGCAACTAGCAAACGGCAGAGCCGCACAGTTTGGTCGTAAAGGTATTGTCACTGTGGATGCAGCCAACAACGCACTTGTCATGCCTAATGGCCTTAGTATTTTTTACGAACAGTTGTATGCAGAGCAAGCCGAAAAGGGTTTGGAGCATAGCTATAAAACTCGTAGGGGGCGCACCAGAATATACGGTGGCAAGGTCATAGAGAACGTATGTCAAGCATTAGCTCGTTGCATTATAGGCGAACAAATGCTAAGAATAAGTAAGAAATACAAAGTGGTGTTAACAGTACACGACTCGATTGTATGCTGCGTTCCTGATGACGAGGTTCTTCTAGCACGGCAACATGTAGAGCATTGTATGAGAAATACACCCGATTGGGCAGCAGGACTACCTATAGACTGTGAAAGCGGTATAGGCAAATCATATGGAGACTGTGAGTGAACATCGCACCTTGGTCGTTTAGTAAAGCGAAAGCGTTTGAACAATGCCCTAAACAGTTTTACCACGAAAAGATTTTAAAGCAGTATCCTGTTAAAGAGACGGATGCCATGAGATATGGCACAGACTTTCATAAGGCTTGCGAAGACTACATCAAATCAGAAGTGCCTCTTCCTAAAAAATTTGATTTTATACAGTCAACTCTTGATGCTCTTAACAACAAACGCGGTGTTAAAATATGTGAACAAAAGCTAGGCTTGACTGCTGACCTAGAACCATGTGGGTTTTTTGATAAACGTGTGTGGTTTCGCGGGATAGCTGACCTAGTAATCATAGACGTGTTGACAGGTGTTGCGTGGGTTATTGATTACAAAACAGGCAGATCGTCAAAGTATGCTGACAAAGGGCAGCTTGAGTTGATGGCTTTAATTATATTTAAACACTACCCACAAATAACAAGAGTGAAAGCAGGACTTCTTTTTGTTATAGCCAAAGGTTTGATAAAAGCTGAGTATGAAATTGACTCAGAACCAAATCTTTGGGAGAAATGGTTAGGAATATATGGTAAGATGCAAAAAGCATTTGAGTCGGATGTATGGAATCCACGCCCGTCTGGGTTGTGCAAACGTCATTGTCCAGTGCTTGAATGTGCTCACAATGGGAGAAACTAATGCCATACACTAAGACAAAGCGTCCTTATAAGAAAGAATACAAACAACAGAAAGCCAGAGGCGAGCATGAAGATCGCATGGAACGTCAACGTGCCAGACGTAAGATGGATAAGAAAAGTGTAGATAAAAATAAAAACGGCAAAGCCGATAAACGAGAAGGCAAGGACATTGCCCACAAGAAACCGCTAAGTAAAGGCGGAAAAAACAAAGACGGTGTAAAAGTACAAAGCCGCAAGAAAAATCGTGCAGCGGGGGGTGCTATGAGCAGCCCTAAGAAGAAGCGGTAGTGTTTCACTACCACGGAGAACAACATGAAGATAATTAGGGATAAGGCAATATTGCTGAAAGTCCGTAATCCTAAACAGATCACGACTGTAATCCCAAAGAGCAAGGAGTTGTCAATGAATGAAGTCGTTGTAAATTGGGGGCTTGACGAAGCTCACACCCTACGTGGGTTAAATATAAACGTGCCGTCACCTATCACTAAACGATACACTTGGCCTGGGCAGTACAAGCCGTTCGATCATCAGAAGACTACAGCGTCGTTTATGACGATGAACAAAAAGTCTTTTTGCTTCAACGAACAAGGCACAGGCAAAACCGCCTCTGCTATCTGGGCGGCTGACTATCTTATGATGCAGGGCAAAGTAAATCGTGTGCTAGTGATATGTCCCTTGTCAATTATGGATAGTGCGTGGCGTAATGATTTGTTTTCTTTTGCGATGCACAGGAGTGTAGATGTTGCTCATGGCAGCAAGGACAAGCGCAAGAAAATTATAAACAGTGGGGCTGATTTTGTAATTATAAACTACGATGGCGTAGAGGTTGTCAAAGACGAGATAGCAAACGGTGGGTTCGATCTGTTTATCGTGGACGAGGCTACGCATTACAAAAATGCACAAACAAAGCGATGGAAAACACTAAACAAACTGATCGGCGATAATGATTGGCTGTGGATGATGACGGGTACGCCTGCTGCACAAAGTCCAGTAGACGCTTACGGTCTGGCTAAATTAGTGGACCCTCTGTCTGTACCAAGATTCTTTGGGTCATGGCGTGACATGGTTATGTGGAAAGTCACTCAGTTTACATGGAAGCCCAAAGACACAGCAAAAGATACAGTCTTTCAAGCGTTGCAGCCTGCAATCCGTTTTACAAAAGACGAATGTCTCGACTTGCCAGACATGGTATACACCAAACGGTTTGTAGAGATGACAAAGCAACAGCAGCAATACTATGAAATGTTGCGTAAAAGAATGGTCATGCAGGTGGCAGGAGAAGATGTTACAGCCGCTAACGCTGCGATCAATCTAAATAAGCTCCTACAAATAAGTGCAGGTGCAGTGTACACCGATGATGGCGATACGGTCCAGTTCGATATAAAGAACCGATACCAAGCGTTGAAAGAAGTAATAGATGAAAGCAGCCAAAAGGTTTTGGTGTTTGTGCCTTTTAGACACGCTATTGATCTACTTACTGAGAAGCTTGCCAGGGACGGCGTAACGTCGGAGATCATACGAGGAGATGTTTCTGCGAGTAGACGCACTGACATCTTTGCCCGCTTCCAACACGACCCAGATCCCAAAGTGTTAGTCATACAACCACAAGCAGCAGCGCATGGAGTCACGTTGACAGCAGCGAACACTGTTGTGTGGTGGGGACCAACATCGTCGTTAGAAACATATGCACAAGCAAACGCACGTGTTCATCGTTCTGGGCAGAAGCATAAATGCACTGTTATTCAGTTGGCAGGGTCTGCCGCAGAAAAACGTATTTACCGTATGTTAGATGCTCGTATCAATATACATACAGAAATGATAAATTTATACAAAGAAATACTTGACTAAGTAGTATAAGTTATTATATGTCAGATATATAAATATATAATGGAGAACATAAATGGCGGTATCAGTCGAAAGGCTTACAAAAGCCTACATCAAAATACGCGATAAGCGTTCGGAGTTGTCTGCCAAATTCAAAGAAGAAGATGGTGGTCTTGCTGAAAAGCAGGATAAGATTAAACGTGCCTTGCTAAAATACTGTAAAGAACAGGGCGTGGACAGTGTAAGAACTCCTGCGGGTTTGTTCTATCGCACAGTCAAACAGCGCTACTGGACAAGCGACTGGGACTCTATGAACTCTTTCATTATGAAGCATCAAGTTCCTGAGTTTTTCGAGAAGCGTTTAAATCAAACCAATGTACGACAGTTTATAGAAGAGAATCCTGATTCGGTTCCCGCAGGTCTCAATGTAGACTCGGAGTACGTCATCTCTGTGAGGAAAAAATGAACGAAGATACACCATATGTGAACATTAATAAGGTTGCAGACTACTTCCAAGTATCTGTGTCAACCGTCCGTAAGTGGATAAACAACGATTATATACCTGATAGCACGTACATAAAAATCGGTGAGGTCTATAGGTTTAGACTAGATGATGTGGAGTCTGCGCTGTCAGAAGCAAGCAAGACAGGAATGGCTGAGTAATGTCCGATATGGCATCTACTAATAACACTGTGCATCAGATAACCTTGGGCGGTAAACGTTTTAGCAAGTCTGTGGACGGTGAGCGCATTGGTGCTATTGATAGCCCAGTGAACGTAATAATAGTAAATGCCGCAAAGTTGGCTCGTACCTATTATAAAGATGAGTACGATCCAAACAGTCCATCTGCCCCAACATGTTGGTCGCCAGATACGCAAGTCCCATCCGTTGATGTGCCGACAAACCAAAAACAGTCTGCTCGATGTATGGATTGTCAGCAGAACATCAAGGGATCAAGTGACGGCGGTGGTCGCGCTTGTAGGTTTTCTCAACGCCTAGCTATCCTTCTGGAAGGGCAGATGGACACCGTTTATCAAATACGAATCCCTGCTACCTCTATTTTTGGCAACGCCAAGGATGGCAACATGGGCATGCAGGCATACGCTAAATATCTTCATAAGCACAAGACGCCATCGATAGCTGTGGTGACACAGATGCGCTTTGATGATAGAACTGATTCACCCAAATTGTTTTTCAAAGCCGTTCGTGCACTTGAAGAGCAAGAGCTTCAGATAGCTTTGAAGCAGAAGAGCAGCCATGCGGCAAGCATTGCTGCGCTACAAACCGTAGCGATCCCAAGAGAGGACGCTATAAATAAGTCTCCGTTTACGGCAGTAGACGGGTTTGAGTATAACAAAGGAGAAAACTAATGGCAGAAGCCAAACCTATGCACTTAATTAAAAACGTTACAGCTATGTATCCGCGTCTGGATCAGACTTATAGATACGACAGAAATATTCCGCCAAGGGGTAAGACTGTGCCTTGTGGTCCGACAGAAGAAAATGCGAAGTATGAAATGGACTTTCGTATGACTGAGGCACAAGCAAAAGAGCTGTATAAAGCCATGGTAGCCGCATATAAAGAACAGGCGGCTTCTGATTGGCCTGCTATGCCCAAGCACACAGACGTGTTTGAGGTAGATATGGACGGTGGTTACATCGGGTCTGTACAATTAAAAGGTCAGTATAAAGGCAAGGTAACAGAACCACCTTTGCATGTAGACGCAAAGAACAGGAAGTTACCGTCATCGTTTAAACTTACTCATGGCAGCACTATAAACATAGGGGTTACTCTTGTGCCTTATAGTATGAGTTCACACGGAGTATCGCTGAGAGTGAAAGCCGTGCAAGTATTAGAACTTGCTGAGAAGAAGCAATACTCACCGTTTGAAGCACAAGACGGTTTCTCTGTAGAAGAGGATGATGCTTCAGCCGTGTTTGAAGATGTGGTTGATTCTGCACCTGTTGAGGCAGATGAGATCCCCGAACCGAAGAAGGTCGCCAAGAAGAAAGAGGGAGCTGCTCCTCCTGCTGATGAGGCTGACCTTGCGGCTCTCGTTGATGACTGGGACGATTAAGAAGGTAAGGGGGAACTTCTTATCCTAATATTAACGAGAGAGTGTCGTGGTGAGGTAGACTCCTATCACACCTCACCACGATTCATTTTGGAGCAGCAACAATGGAAACGACAGATTTTTTGGGGAGAGTACTAAGCGACAGCGGTCACTACTGCATGTTTGCCGCAAGAAGCAAAGATAAAAAGAGAATACAAAAATTTTATAGCACTATCGAAGAAGTAGAACGAGCTGCAAGCAAGTTTAACTCTGATGGATTCGACGTCTACTTTGCACTTAGTACATTTAAAGAACCCACAAACCGAAAGGGCGACAACGCACACGAACTCAAATCCTTGTTCTTGGATTTAGACTGCGGTCCTTCAAAAGAATACCCTACGCAGCAAGCAGCAATCGAAGCATTGCGTAGTTTCTGTAAACAACTCTCTCTGCCCAGACCTACAATGGTCAGCAGTGGACGAGGTGTACACGTATACTGGAGCCTTACCGAATCAGTTTCGGCAGAGGAATGGGTAAGCGCAGCAGAGACATTAAAGCAGGCTTGCGTCGATAACGGACTACTCGCAGACCCTGCCGTGACAGCAGATGTAGCACGTATACTACGTGTGCCGAATACGCACAATTATAAAGGCGATCCACCTCTAGCAGTAAGTTTGTTTGGTGTAGACCTGCCAAAACCTGTTGTCTTATCTGAGTTTGTCGCCAAGCTTGGCGTACTGAAGCCAGTTACCAACATAGACTTGGGTACAGACGCGTTATACGAAGCGTATGCCGACAATTCAGAAAACGTTTTTAAAACGATTATAAAGAAAACCATCGAAGGACGTGGATGCGAGCAGCTACGTTTTATAGCTACAAAGCAAGAAGAAGTTAGCGAACCCCTGTGGAGAGCAGGGCTATCTATTACAAAATTCTGTATAGATGGGGACAAGGCAGCAGAAAGAATATCTGATAGGCATCCTGATTACAGTGAAGATGGGATGCGTAAGAAGGTAGACGAGATAAAAGGTCCGTATACATGTGCACGTTTTGACGAACTGAACGAGGGAGTGTGCACAGAATGTCCTTCATGGGGTGAGATAAAGTCACCGATTGTGTTGGGTAAACGCATCAAAGCAGCGCAGGGTTCAGCAACGGTATCTGCACCTGTTGCAGGTAAAAAGCAAAGCAAAGAGTTCGATATACCAGAATACCCCTCACCATACTTTAGGGGGGTAGCAGGTGGCGTATTTATGCGTAGCAGCAACGCTGATGGAGACATAGAAGAAGAGGTAATATATCATCATGATATATACATCACTCGTAGGTTGCATGATGAAGAGCTTGGTGAGACATTAGTATTTCGACTACACTTACCAAGAGACGGTGTGCGCCAGTTTAGTGTGCCACTTACGCATGTGACCTCAAGAGAAGAGTTTCGTAAGAGCATGGCGCGAGAAGGCGTAACTGCATGGGGAAGGAGTCTAGATAAGCTCATGGCATATACAACAAAGTGGGTCGATGAATTGCAGAAAACATCTATGGCAGACGAAGCGCATAGACAATTTGGTTGGGTCGATGACGATATGGAAGAGTTTGTACTTGGAGATAAACTTATCACTGGTGCAGAGATTAGCTACAACCCTCCATCATCTAAGACAGCAGGGCTTATAGATGCGTTTGAACCAAAAGGTTCGCGTGAGAAAAGCATAGACATGCTAAACTTTTACGACAAGGCAGGATGGGAGTTACATCAATACATCGTTGGCATCGGATTCGGCTCGCCTCTGATGGCTTTGACAGGGCTAAATAGCATGGCAGTGCATCTACATGGTGGCACAGGCGTGGGTAAAACAACTGCACAGATGGCTTGCTTATCTTTATGGGGCAACCCAGAAGATCTGATGAACGCCAAAGATGATACTCACAACGCTAGGATGAACCGTGGTGAGGTGATGCACAGCTTACCCCTGGTGTCTGATGAGATGACTAACATAACAAGCAGAGAGATGTCTGAGTATGTTTACCAAGTATCAGGAGGACGTCAGAAGAACCGTCTCGCATCAAACGGTAACATAGAAAGAACTCGTGGTAAGCCTTGGCAACTGTTAGCTCTTAGCTCTGGGAACACCAGTGCATGGGAGATACTGAGTCGAGACAAAGCCATGCCGAAAGCAGAGATGCAGCGGCTGTTTGAGATACAAGTAAAGAAACTAATTAACGCTGTCGGTAAGAACGACGATACAACTGATCTCTTTAATGAGTTAAAAAAGAACTACGGTTGGATTGGTCCAGAGTATACGCAGTGGGTGATAAATAACAAAGAAGAAGCCAAGCGCACCGTTGAGTCTGTCAAGCGCAGAATAGACGCTGCGGCAGGGCTAGGACCAGAAAATAGGTTTTGGTCAAACGGCAATGCTGTAATTCTTGCAGGGCTTATTATAGCTAAGAACCTTGGGTTCGTTAATTACGACGTGGGTGCTGTATATAAATGGGTGGTGAAAGAACTGATTATACGAAACAACTTTGTCAACGACATCGGTGCATCGGTATCCCAAACACTCAACAACTACTTGTCAGAGAACTACAACAACCTGCTGAAGATAGAAAGCACACAGGACTTGCGAGGCAAGAACGACAGTGGTCTGGATCAGCTTGTACCTATTTCGGCATCGCCAAGGGGCTTCTTGGTTGCACGGTACGAGCCTGACACAAAACTGTTATTCCTACGCATCAAGCCGTTTAGAGAGTGGTGTATAGATCAACAGATAAACTACGCTAGTCTTGTGGACGATCTGAAAGACAAGCTGAACGCCAAGCGTATAAAGAAACGTTTGACTAAGGGTACAGACTTTAATCTGCCACCAGACTGGGTGTTAGAGATGAAATTTCAAGAGCTAGATGAGGGCAGTGATGGATCAGAAAGTGATGAAGCTTGATGATTTGAACCCTGACGGGCTTCGGATCACAATAAACTGGGACGCAATGGACGTAGGGTCATCTATATTTGTACCCTGCATCAACACCGAAAAGGGTAAAAAACAATTAAAAAGTGTTGCAAAAATGAAAGCATGGGAATTTGAGATGCAGATTTGTGTTGAAAACAGAAAACTTGGTTTACGTGCGTGGAGAACTATGTGATATACTATATCTGACAACGTCCTCTAGATGTTGTTCTCCATTGTTATACTGACCCCTGCATCTTGTGGGGGTCTTTTTTAGTCTAAGTCGTATTCTTCTAAACTTTCTAGCATACCATCAGTGAAAGATACCCCACCGCGCATGTTTTTAGAGAGCCTTAAAAATGTTTTTAACGAACGTTCTTTTGTTTCTGCTGTTATTAACTCATCTCGCACAAAGGCTTCAGGTATGGATGCGTTAAACTCAGCAATCAACTCATCTACTTCTTGCACTTCTTCATAGTCACCTTCACGCATTGCCATGTTACGTCTTCGTAGAAGCTTTGTGCGTTTACTATCTAACGATGTTTGTTTACGTCTCTCGTTTTTATTTACCTCAAGTCGTTGTATGTAGGATTGTGGTGCAAACCCTGCAAGCTGCATTGCTACATTGTATGGATTGATATCTTCGGTAATGGCATCTCCACGTCTAGTCGTTGCCCCTTCAGTCGCAAACCTAAAAGATTTCATACCGTTACGGACAGATGCAGGGACCATAGATTCTACGCCTCTATACCACTCACCCTCGTAAACATCACCTATGCCGCGCTCAATACTTAACCCTACACCAATTACTGGACCTCCGAGTTGTTCTACCAATGTCCACAGATTACTCTGATCTTTGTCTATGATCGGTGCACGATACAGCAGGCTGTTCATTGAGATCCGATTAGCTAAATCTACGCCCAACATTTCATTAGCAAGCCCACCATAAATACCTTCTCCTACGAACTTACGTGTAGCTGCCTCGAAGTCATCTTCATCATCATCTGCAAACATGTTGTAGAGTACACCTATTGCACCCATCATTGGCATGCCACCAAGCCCTGCAAATATGCCTGTAGAGATAAGAAAGTTACGCCCTGCCGCACGTGCAACGGGATCTCCCATAGCCGCTTCTTTGGCTAGTTTTGCCATCATATAGTATTTACTGATTGCAAATCTTTTGAAGAGAAACAGCACGTTACCGATTCCGCTTTGCGCTACGATTGGACGACCTGCGGAAGCAGTTGCACCAAGAGTAAATTCTGTAGCATCTATAGCTTCTTGAGCTGCATCACGGTAGTCGGCTTCAGTAAGATCGCCTTTCTCTCGTCTAAGTTTTTGTACTTCTAGTAGATATGCAGATGTGAGTGTGGTCTCACGGTTAAATCTTTCTGAGTGATGAAACATAAAACTAGAGAATTTGTTGAAGGTTTCTAAAGGTGCACCTCTACCCATCTCTAAATTTTCTTGTGTCATGGACTGATTAAACTGTCCTTGATCTGTACCCATCTCGATCAGTATGTCACCACGATTGTCCTGTAAAATAGCAGGCAATTGGTCTAATTCGTAGTTGGCAATCGATTTACCAAACGCTCCCATGTTTACTTCTTGTTGAACAGGTTGTCCGTCAGGGCCAGTTACCATAACGGTTCTTGTTTTAGGTGCACCCATAAATAATTTAGAAGCTGTGCCGAATGTTCTGGAAGTAGCACCGACACCGTGTTTTCCTGCAAGCACAGGCATGGCACTCATGGCTACATCGAAGAATGTTATGGCTGCGGAAGAAAAGTTAAGCCCCATAGTATAGCCAAACCCAAGACTATTAACTATTTGAGAAGCACGATTTATGTCTGGGCTTTGTGCAAACGTAGCTATCTGTGCAAGCTTACCTGCCATCATTGCTGTGCGTGGGTCTTGATCGTACTTGCCACTCGTCAATTTGTTCTTAAACCCAACAAGCTCTGCACTTGCTTTCATCTGCACAAGCTGCCTGTTTAGGTCACGACCTTTTTCTTTCATCATCGTGTAGGCGTCAAATTCCGTGCCACCCATACCCGTTGGCGTTACATCTCCAATAAATCCGCGTACATTTCCACGTCTGCGAAAGCCTTGTAAAAAAGAACGCTCTGGCATGGCATCTAATACAAGATCTATTACTTCACTCATCGCTTCAGGAGATACATTTGCGCCATTTAGCGTGTCAAAAAGATCACCTACAAACCCAGGTGAAGGATTGTTCTCATACTCAAATCGTTTTGAAGCTGAAGTTATAGATGTTTCTTTGGCTCCTGCATTCTCCGCTGCCTGCAATGCTTGTGTCGCTTTACGCTCTGTAGAGTAGTATTCTACAAAACGTTCTGGTCTCCCTGTGCTAGGGTCGGCTGCTTGATATGTTAGTCTGTATGCCCCTTTACGCATCAAAGGAAAATATGGTGTGATGATGCCGCTTTGTTTTTGCATCATCTCTTTTATCTTAGCCATCGCAGCTTTGCGTTGATCGATATTTGTTATTGTGGCTTCTAGGCGTATGTCTAACGCTTCCATTATTTCTTTGTATGTATCCTGAAAGTAATTACGCATCTGACGATAGAACGCCTGCCCTTCAGGATTTAGCTTGTTGTACTCTGCTCTTAGTTGATCGTATTCCGCAGAACGCTCTTTGTCGTTACGAATGTCTTTCATATACTCTACATCAGTGCGTGACGGATCAACCTGTAGATAGGTACTACGCGGTATAAGGTTGTTTAATATCTGTGCTTTGTCTTTATTTTTGCGTTGCCACTTGTGGAGATTGAAAAGAATCGAGTCTAGCATTTCTGACTTTTTTCTCAACGACCCACTCATTGTATTGATTATAGTGTTGAGTTCTCTAGCAAATGGGATGAACTTCTTAGCTTTATCTGTCAAGATGTTTACAGGTAAGGTGTTTAAGTACCAGCTCCGTAACGTTCGTGACGCTCCTTCGTTAAATATGACATCTGCGCTATCTGCAACTGAAGTACGAATACCCTCTGGCACAACGCTTGCTGCGCCTCTGGCTAAATTCTTCGCTCCCGTCTTTGACCCTGCTAACATCAGCATGGGTGCTGCTGCGCGTGTGGCAGGGGATGGAGAAAGCATACCGTCTATGATGCGATTAACCTCAGATAGGGCAGTAGGGGAAGGAGACAAACCTAGTATCTTACGGATAATACGTTTTACTGCACCTGTAAACTTCTCCCAACCTGTTAATCTACCTCCATCTACCTTTGTAAGAGCTAGTGCACTTTGAAACTCTGGATTGCTAAACGCTTCAGCAACAAACTCGTCTAAGTTTGCCGTACCATATGCCTCACCGAATTGCTCTCGCACGTTGTCAAATATTGTTTGTAGTTGCTTAGTCTCAGGCAGTGATGGGTTAGCTATCGATGCCGAGGTAGCTGCGTGGGTCATCTCATGCAGTATAGTATGCACGTTCATCCCGTTGGTAGCATCGATAAAGATCGTATTTGTTTCAGGCTCAAACATTCCTGCGCTGTTGCGCCCTGTTGTCTGTGATAGATTGTCAACCACTCGCACTTGCGTATCGCCTACAACAGCCCCTAATTTAGCTGCAATCTCACGAATACTGTCTACTTGACTGGTTGTAGCTACGGCGTCTAACGCTCCACGTAAGTTGCCGTTCATAAGTGCGTTGCGCACACTAGGTAGTAGTGCAATATCTAGCCCATGCACTGCATCTGCATCTAGGTACAGACCTAGCTGATAAGAGTAATTATAACCATCACGATACTCTTGTATCTGTGCAGGGGTCATCGTATCTATTTCAGCTTGTGTAAAGTTTAGTCCTTGTGGGTCACGTAAGTAGTTTTTAAACGCACCTTCCAAATCAGGAATAATCTGTCTCTGCTCTGGCATTGCTTCGATTTGAGCAGGTATGCTTGCTACAAGATTGTTTTGTTTTACAATCTCATCCACTTGCCGTTTGTATGCTAGATTCTGAGCGTCACGAAAGTTCTTTGCTTCTTTCTTAGCTGCGCGACCTGCTTCGATCTCTTTGTCAGAGGGGTTAAACTTAGAGGTATCTTTGCGTATTCGTTGTGCGGCAAGGGCTATACGACTACTAGCTTCTTCTGACAAGTTAAGCTGCGCCCACTTACGTGCGGCAAGAGCTTTGCTTTTTGTCATCCCTCTGTAGAAGTCAAACTCATCTGCATTATAGTTCTTTCTAACGTATTGAGTAGGACCGACGACTTCCATACCGCCTATTTCTTCTAGAGCATCTATAGGACGGCGAAACCTATCAAAAAATATTTTGGCGGCTTTAGCTTCTTCTGTTAGTTGATTTTTCTGAATAGAAAACAGGTTTAAAATAGCTTGTTTATCATCTGCGTTGGTAGGGTCAGATTCTTGACTCTCTAATTGCTGTTCTTCGTAGTACTGCCGTGCAACGGCAGTAGCTTTACCTTCCTTGTTGTTAGCAGGTTCTAAAACAAAACGATCATTTAGAGCTTGCTGCGCTGCAACATTTAGTTCTTGCTGCGCTTGCACATCTGCTTCAGGTGCGGCTTCTTGCGTTGTTTCTGTTCTAGATACGGGTGGAGGCGCAAGGCGATCTTGTTGCGCTGCTAGAACTCTGTCTGAGTCTTTAAACCGTGTTACTCCAGGGAATACTTGTCCCGCAGCTCCACTTGCTTCTCCTACGCCTATACCTGAACGTCTTAGTGCACCTGACTGTTCTCCTGCTGCCACAGCAGGTAACTCAGGATCTGGCAGATTTGTTCCCACTCCTTCTGTGTTAGGTGATGTAGCGTTGGAGGGATCTTGATCTCTACTTCTTGCCCGTCTCGTTCCTGCCACGCCAGATCCACTATCCTGAACGCCTGCTCCAGTTCCTCCTGTAGTAGTGCCATCTCCTCCTGCATCTTCGACCTCCAATCCGTCTAAGAAGCCTTGTACTCCCTCTTTAGCTTCTGGTACGGAGCTTATTCTTGCAAAATTTCTAAGTTCGTCAAAGACTCCTTCGTCAGATACCTTTTTACCAATCAGACTCTTTGCAGTACCCTCACGTCTAATCAACGCCTGTTTCGGCACGTTTAGGTCAGCTAGGAAGTCATCGTCGATTGTTTGCTCTTCTGCGAACAACTCACCTTGTACTGGTTCTTTACCTACTTCAATCTGTTGACCAGTCTGCTCGCTTTTAATTGATGCGGCACGATCTTCTTTTGGCTTGTCTTTTAAATACTCATTTGTTTTTGCCGTTGCCTTTTTTGCGGCTTTTTCTTGTTCACGTGCAGCTTTGTTAACAACATTCTGCTCTTCTTTGTTTAGTGCGTCTGCGGATACCGTATCACCCGTTGTAGCTCCTGCTACAGCCGAATCCTCTGCGATCTCTCCTTCTGACTTTTCTGCCTTACCTTTTGGTGGCGCTGGATCAGCTTTATTTCTAGCGTCTTTTTCTTGTGCTGCGGTAATCTCTGATTCTGCAAATAACTCGCCTTGTGTTTGGCCTTTTTGTAACTGAGGAGCTGTTTGTGTGCCTTGTGCAACTTTCGTGCCTTGGCCACGGGTCGTACCACCTGTTTCAGTGTCTGGATCACCTTCTCCGATAGCACCAAATGTAGCTCGTGTACCGCCACCGATGAGACCGCCTGCAATAGCTGCTTCACGATATTCTGCGATTGCATCATCACTATCTATAGGAAGTCCCGCTTGTGCTCGCTCCATCATCTGTTGACCGACTTCAGTCAAGCCTTCAGTTGTAGCACCACTACCTATACGTGAGCCTGTGCGGGTAAATAAAGATTTTCCTAAAGAACGGAACGCACCGCCTAGCAAAACCTTGTCAGCAATACCTTCAAGAGTAGCTTGACCAAACGTAGCTGTTAACGCAGATCCTACATCGACAGATGCTTTCTTGCCTGCGGCTACCTCATCTTCTTGTCGCTGAATATTGTTACCGAACAAGATCGGCGCTGTGGCTGCACCTGCGGCTACTGCTCCACCAACAAAGCCAGACAACCCGACAAGAGGGGCTGCGACGGCTGCACCTAGACCAATACCAAGCTGCGGTATTTGCTCACCAACAACTTCTCCTGCATACTGCAACGCAGAACCTACACTATCTACGTCTGTTGACTGTAGCCTCTCAGGTTGCTCAAGCATCAACTCACCAAGCTCTTGTTGAGCACGTTCTTCTAAACCCTCGCCATAATCTTCAAGAAATCCTAGCCCAGTCTTCTCACCAATAGTGCCTAGTGTCTCTCCAACAGCGCCTTTTATTTGTTTCTTACCACGAGCAAAACCACGACCTATAGCCGTGCCATCATCAACTTCTTCAGGGGGTTCGCCAAAAGCGTCTTCGTAAGCAGCGGCGATTCTTAGTCTATCACGCTCCAGAACTTGCGCCATCTTAGCAAAGTCAGAATCAGTGGGAATATCTCCTGCGATTTCAAAATCGTAACCTTGCCCTGTTCGAGGATCGATATATTGATAATTACCCATCGATTAACTTTCTTAGGAAATCTTAGTTGGTATGAGTCCGCCTGTAGTACCTGCTGTATTAGACGCTATATTTGCTCCTATCTGACCACTATACATCCTAGTAAATTCATCTCTTATGGCTAACGCTTCTTTTAAAGCCGCATCGGCTGCAACTTTATCTGCTTGGGTGGTTGCGTTTGCTAGGACATCCCTTGCTTCATTTACTCTAGCCTGCGCGGCTGTCAACGCTGACGCGGTAATTGTAGGATTTTTCTTTCGGAGCATCGCTGCCGCCAGTGCATTATCGCCTCTTATTTGTGCAGCTTGTATTGTTGTTTGATTTCTAGCATCAGCGATGTCCATGCTTGCTTGTAGTTTAAGCATATCTGTTTCAAAGGCATCTAGACCTTTTTGTGACTCGCGTAGAGCTGCTAATCCTGCTTTACCACCTTTGCCGATACCTTCACCGAAAGTTGCTGCTGGCCCCATCATAGCGAACCCTGCTTCTGCTAGTGCTAACCATTTGTTCTGGTCTGCTCTTTTTCTACGATCTGATAGTAATTTAGCAATTTCTGACTCAGGAGAACCAAATCCTGCGCCGCCTTCACCGCCATCGGTTACTGTATCAGGTTGATTAAAACTCTCTTCTTGCAAACGCATTGCTTCTTCTGCTGATGTTTCGGCGTCTTCTGCTATGGTAGTAGGTTCAGTTATTGCTAGTTCTGGATCGTCTCTCCTATCCTCATCTGCTTTTGGAGCAATTGATTCGCTCTTAAAACTATCAATAAACTCTCTTAGAGGTGGGGGTAGTCGATAAGAGTCGGCAAATTCTTGTCCTTTTCGGAGCTGTCTCTCTGTTACTGTTTCTGATCCACCACGCTGCGGATACTGTCCTGCAAGTTCGGCATCGTTAGGAAAAGCACCTGAAGCAGTGGGGTAAGGCAAGAAAGTAGGGTACTGCAAAGAAGATCCTCGATCTGAACTACGATCTCTTATGGAATCTTGTGCTAAAAAGTCATCTAAATCCATATACTTTTCAGGGTTAATTTGTCTGTCTATAGATCTATCTGGTGCACTTTCTGTTTTAATTTTAGCTCCTGCTTCTGGAACAGCGGACATGCCTTCTATAATACGGCGTTCTTCATCAGTAGGTTCGGGAGTAGCAGCTCCTTTAAAAGCTGTGCCGCCATAATACTGCAAAGCACTTGATAATGGCCCATCAATATTGGGATTGTTTTGTTGTCCTGTAGGTGGAGGAGTAAGACTATCCAATATGGCCTGTCCTTGTTTTTCAGCCGCATCTGGATCTATTTCATAGGGGTATGACTCCCCAGGAAGATTAACCCCAGGAAGATCAGACCTACGACTCGCTAAAAATTCAGCTAACTGTTGAGCAGGGTCTGTATCTGCACCGCGAGTACCTACTCCAGAATCTATAATTTGTCTTAGCAATAACGGCGAATCTAAAGCCATTTCAGGAACACTGCTATCAAGAGACATAGAACCTAAACCACCTGCGGTATCCATATTAAGACGTGGATCGCTAACTGCTTCTGGGGCAACAAAAGTTGTGGAGTCTGGGTCTATTTCTTGTAAAGATTGAGGGTCTGTATAGTCTATAGTAGGTGCTTTATTAGTGCTCTGATTAACACGTTCACCGCCTAGATAAGTGCTTTGTGAAGGATCACGATAAGATTTGTTACCAAAATTACCCTGACGCTCCATCCTTCGTAGGTCACGCTCACTTAAAGTAGTACGACCAAGAGGTAACTTCCCCGTAGATTTTTTTAAATAACCTTGAAGCATAGACTCTGCTTCGCGTACAGCATCTATACCATAATTAGCAATAAGTGCCTCCTTATCACCGCCTCTTTGCAACACGGCTGCAATTTGCATCAAATCAGAATTGCCAAACTGTTCTGTGAAATATTCTGTCATAGGGCTAAACGGATTTTCACGCAGGATACTCCCCTGCACTAGAGGTTCGTCAACATCTAAAAGTCTTCTTTGCTCTCTTAATGACAAAGCCGATCCCTGATTAAGGCGCATGATCCCACCATCCGCTGCCATCTGTGGTTGCTGTGGAGCACGTGTTGCCTGCATCGGCATGGCTTGGTCTATACCTGTATCTTGCGACACGGCTGTGTTTGGAGCCATAGCGCCTGCCATTGCCATTAGACCTTCTTGTGGCACACCTGCGCCTGTAATCATCTCTTCTGCTACAGTCGGCATATCGGCTGCTTCTCGACGTTTGAAATCATCACGCATGCGCTTACGTCTTTGTAGCTCACCTAAAACTAAAAACTGTGGTAGGTTACCCGAAGGACGTTGCATTTCACCCATCAGCCTGTTGTCAGGATAGTCTTTTAGGCTTTCTTGAAGATCAATTATGTTCATCCTGTTAGCCCTCTATAAAGTCCCAAGGCCGAAATGCCTGCACCAAGAGCCGATGATAGTGGATTGTATGCCTGCATACGTTGTATATCTACGTTTGGCGTCACGGGCATGCCTCTCAAAAGTCCTGCTATACGCTCATACTGCTGTGCAGGGAACTCTCTCTGACGTACAAAGTCTTCATAAGACATATCAAGACGAGCCTGATCCTCTGCACGGATGTCACGACCAATAGTATCAAGTAGCTGTGCACCCTGTATATCGGAGGCACGTTGACGTTCTCCTAGACTGGCTAGACCTGCGCCCATGTTGGCAAACTGCTGCCCCATGCCACCTAGTTGATTGGCTGCGCCTAATGCTGCTTGCTCACCTGCAAGTCTCTGACCTATGCCAAACTGTCTATCTGAACGATCAGCTTCAAACTGACGAGATGCTTGTTCAAACGCCTGCTGCTGACCCATAGCTTGTATATCACCAAGCTGTCTCTGTAATCCTTCTTGTGCCAAGGCATCAACAACGCCCCTACGAGAGCCACCAAATGCACCTGCGCTTACAGCATCTGCATCTCTTCCTGCTTGAGACCTGTCAAAATCTGTTCTTGCTTGTCGCTTCTGAACGTCCACAACGTTCTGCATATATGGAGACATGTACTGCTGTACTGCACCACCTGTAAAAGTTGTAGGATCGTATTGCCCTGCACCTCTAAGCCTACCCACTGCTTGATCTGTATATCCAATACCACGACCAGTAGCAGACATACCTAGTCTACCTGCTTGCTGTGCTTCTGGCATACCTGCGATACCTTGTTGAGCAATACCTCGTGTCATGGCACGAGATGCACCTATATCGCCGTACATATTGGACGAGCTTAATCTTTCCCCAGGATATGGTTGATAGGTAGATTGTCCTGTATACGGGTTGAACGGTAGAAGGGCATCTTCAGCACCCTGCAAGACCCGACGAAAGTACGGATCAGCGTACTCAGGTAAGCTTGTGGTACGTGTCGTAGTATCTGTAGGTATTTGCTGACTGCCTTTGCCCATCTTATAACTCCATTCGGTAAGCTATGTACTCAGGATAGAATCCATATTTCTTCAACGCTCTACCCCAACCTTTTCTTCCATAGCCCTCTAGGTGACTACAGTCTAACTCATTTGCGTAACGCTTCATAGTATCAATCAACTGATCTTCCCATTCTTTCATTTGCGTTCCGCCTACCCAGTCTAAGGCCAGTGCTTTACGTTGAGGATATATTATAAGTCTTGTAGTAAATGCAGCTACTATTTTGTCGTCGTCATCTAATACAACCCAAAGAACGTAAGTACCATCAAAAACACCATCTAGTATATCTATTACACTTGTTTTGTCTTTGACTGTCTTTACAGCCCTGTTTAATATCTCTTCAACATCCTTCCATACACGGCCCACTGCCTTTTCAGGCACTAAGCTAATTCTCACTTATCCCACCATTTGTTCAAGTTTCTTGGGTGCATCCTCTTCAGCACGGTTAACAATATCAAGAAAGCCACCACCGTATGCTTTTTCTAGCGCATCAGTAGTTTTCTTTCTCAGCACAAACTCTCCATCAGACAACAGGACATCTTGTTCTCCTTCAAGTGTCGCAGGAACCATGTCATCAACGCCAGAACCATCTCCTGGGCCTTCAACCATTCCCTGTTCACCTGCTGCAAAGCGTTCTACAGTCTCATCAAACTCTCCAGACTGTACCTTATCGACGAGGTTGCGTAGTGCTTCCTCACCGTATTTCATAACAAACATAGCCAAAGCCATTTCAGCTTCTTCTTCAACAATCATCTCTTTTATTGCCAAGATAGCATTCATAATGAGGTCTTTTTCATTCATGCCTGCTTCTTCCATCATTGCATCAGCGTCGGCTTCAGCTTCGCCACCTTCGGCTAGAGCCATTATGCCACCATCTGCATACGTGTATGGGTATTGTGGGGTACTTCCGTCAGGACGTGGCATACGTCTGTAGTTAAAATAATTTGCCTCTCCAAACCCACCTGCATATGGATTAGGGTTAAGCGTTCGTATCATCGGATTCGGCAAAGGAGGTCTTGTTTCCGTATCTCCACTGTCTGCTGCACGATTCTCGTACCCCTGCTGCATTAACTGCATGTCGGTCATAGTTTGACCTATCATCCCAGGTGTAAACCCTTGCTGCGCCGCAGTAAGTGCACCGCCTTTAGTAGCGTTTGGAGTAGTGCCGAAGGGCATAGCTGCATTTGCTGTCTCTGTTCCAAGAAATTTAGTGGCTAGATTAGACGGATCGCCTGCTACAATAGATGATGCGGAAGGGCTTGGGGCGGTTATACTTTGTATAAACCCAGGTTTTGTTGCTGCCCCTGCGCCTTGTGCTGTGTTAATTGCGTTTGTGCTAGTCGAACCAGACAGCCCACCAAGTACTTTACCGCCAAGAAATGACGCCATACCTGTTTGTATGCCTTTGCCTATGTCTCCTGTCTGTACAAACGATCCTAGCCCTGCACCGATCCCTGCTAGTGCGGGTACTGACATTGCACCAAGAGTAGCTCCAAGTGCACCTGAACCTGCTAGTGCGGGTAATCCTATGCTAAATAACAGTGGCAGAACCATTTACATCTCCAAAACTTACACAAACTCTAACATCAAAAGTTTAAACTGGCAATTATGTTAACCATTCGTATATCTTCTTAGTCTCTTCTTTACGGTGCTTTAGTCCGTTATAGCCACCGTTTACTCTTTTTGTGATGGTCTTTATCGTCTCATCATTGACGCCTTCATCGCATATCCCCCACAACTTGTTTCTGTGAAAGAACCAAATAGCACTCTCCATAGGGTATTTTGTAGCCACAAGATCAGGATCTTTCATAATTTCTGGTAGATCCATATCTGCTGCAAACTGAGAATAGTTCATTTTTCCAGTACATTGTAAAAATCCGCGTCCCCGATATAACCATCCTTGTCCGTCATTTTGCATCCTGTCACCGTACACGCGGTCAGCAAGAGCTTGTGGGTTACGTGCACAGCTTTCGGCATCGCTTTCTGATTTGAAGTATTTACCAAACACTGCCAGTATGGATTCTTTGCTATAGTTTAGGTTCTCTTGTGTATAACGAAACGTACCACTCTCGTGCACAAGCTGCCCTAAGAAGTGCGCTCCACGCTCTGGATTTAAAGCGTAGTGGTCACAGATCTTTTTTGCAGTATTAGGACCAAATGCACCATCAGGTGTAGCCCCTATCTTTTCTTGTAATGTTTTTAGTGCTTCACTCATCTACAAACTCCTTTGAGCCACAGACACGCTCATAGACCATGTCAGAGGTATAACTCTCTGCCCACTTGTTTTCCGTAAAAGTGCAGAACTCCCACAAATCATCTACATCTGAGCTGATTAGCTCGATAACGTCTTGTTGTGCAGACACTGTTCCCTCAAGATGTTCGATGTCGTGAACCATTCCACTTATATACCATACAAGAGCTACCAACTGCACAGCCATAGCAA
>VMHT01004375.1_pt1 | contig 22546 bp, 37 predicted proteins | sample 4693611 | NCBI WGS metagenome assembly VMHT01 (sample SAMN12280063, study PRJNA550983) | marine metagenome | isolation source: seawater sampled from same location over 5 years 0.02-0.2 micron viral filtrate | place: USA: collected off the coast of southern California halfway between the port... ...
ATGTTCTTTGGAGCAAGCTCCATATATTGTGTTCTCCCTAATGCTCAAGTATGGCCCAGCAGGTATGCGACAATAAGCGCATAAAGCTGGGCGCATTTTTAAAGCATTAAAATGGTATTTCGTCTGTGTTTTCTGATGCACTTGGCTTCTCCTCTTTTACAACCTTAGAAGGTGTTTCTTCCTTCACAGGTTTGTAGTTTCTGCCATAATCATCATCAATTTGTAAATATTTCTTACCTTCCTTTTCAACTTCAATAATTTTACAAATCACAGATTTACCAACAAGACCATCGGTACTCCAAGTTTCACTAAATTTATTTAGTCCAGCAGCAACCATAAGACCATTGAGTTTTGCTATACCAATATTTTCAGCCTTTGGGTTTCCACTATTTATTGTGTACCATTCTTTAACCTTTGCTTGTCCTTTAGGAAAAATAAAATCTAGCACCACCTTGCGGACAACACCATTTTTATCTTCTCCCTCAAACAACTCCTCTGTCATACATTTAATTTCATGTATGCCAGGCTCAATGCTTGTGCCTGATTCATCTCCAAGCACATCTTCTTTTTTATATTCTGAATAATCCATAATTTACCCTTACTTTAAAATTAACCTGGATCGTAAGAATCGTAGTCAGATAAATATTTGACTAAATCCTTACAATCCGCCTCAAGAGAAATAAGCCAATGCAGTCCGTCAACAGGTAAAGAATTGTCCTCTGGGTTGATTGCATCAATCTCATTGTTCAAAGCATCTCTGCACAACTCTAAGGTTTTCTTTACTCTATCGACTTCCCTTAATTCGCTCACTTCAACATTTCCTCACGAATTGCTTTCCAATCCATAGGCATTTCACTTGGTAAACCATAACGATTCTTCGCTAGATAACCAGGTGCTTGCGCGGTGAAGATAGTTCTATCTCCAGCAACAGTTTTGGTAGTCATACCGCCACCCTTACCTTTGACTTGCACAGTTCCAATTTTGTAGTTGGAAAAGAATACTGCATCTGAATGTTCAACAATCAAGTCAGCAGCTTTCCTATGCAATTTAATTTCATGTCTGTCGTGTGGTTCTTGTGATGGATCTTCATACCTTTTGATTTGGTTATGAGCAATTTGTAAAACTGTCATACCTTTATCTCTAAGCTGATTGAGTATTGATACATACTCCTTCCATCCATTGAGAGCAGCAACGTATCCCTTACCATAAGCAGGGGTGTCAATCTGCGCCCAACCATTTTCTTGACATACATGATCCCAAAGTAAAGTTTCGCACCAATCTAGTGAATCGACACAAACAACTTTATACTCGTGATCTTCTGTTAGAAGTCCTTTTAAATTATCAATAAAATCAGCCCAAGACTTTGCAACAGGAAAGTGATCACACTCAATCTTTCCTATGCCATCTTCTGATTGCACGATAATTACTTTACCCATGCTTGCAGCAAAGGTTGTTTTACCTATCCCTCCAGGCCCATATAAAACAATAATAGGTGGTTTTAATTTAGCCTTTTTTCTAATTGCAGCTAGACTCATTTAACCACCTCTACTTTTTTCTTTGGTGTTACAGCTTCTTTTAGAAGATTACTGTAATGCTTTGCAAGAATGTCTAGCTTTTCAACCTCAAAGTTTGCATTGCTAACAATCTCATTTTTTTGTCTGTTAATTAACATAACCTTGTCATAAACAAGTCTATGTTCCTCAGACAAATCGTTTACCTTATATTCTTTGTCGTCATCGGCAAAGCCAAAGGTAAGCTCTTCGTTCTCTTTAGTCATAATTACTCTCCAGAGTTGTGTTTATATTCATCACAATTAGCTTTGGCATTACAAAATCTGCAATGATCTCCAAAGTTATATTGTGGGCTTTCCTCATTGCAAGCATCTGTAGCTTGCTTTAAGTCTGTAAAACCCCATTCCACCAAGTTAGGTGCTGAGATTTCAAATGTCTTGATTTGGTTTTTGACTCTTGGTTGTACTATGGTTAGCTCCATAGTGATATCAGGATTGCCACCTCCATATCTAGTTAGCGCACCCAAGCCATAGATCATAAGCTGTTTATTCTTCATGGCTTCTACATTCCACTTACCAGACTTTAAATCTATAACACAGATTCTATCTTCTGCTAATAAAATACAGTCAGCAGTACCATGACACTTGTCTGATATTTCATCTAAATAAACTTTTTCTTCTATCACGCTCCGCGCACCCAACTCTTTTTGTCTTTTCTGAATGTAATCTACATAGACTTCGGCACAGGCAACCATGTCTTCATCTACTTCAATCTCAAAATCTTCTACAACTTCTTTACGATCAAGCCAATAATCGCGCAAGGTCATATCGCGCAAACGATCCTTGAGTAGCATTTCTGTCATAGAGTGAATGAGTGTTCCTGTAGCTGCTGGCAAGCCAACAGTATATTCTGCTTGATAGTTTAGGTATGCCGAAGCAGGGCATTTAAACCATCGATCAGCAGAGGAAGGGCTAAATATTGCGTGAGCCATTAGATACTATTTTACCTTTTTCGTATTGTTCTATATATTCTCTATCGTATAAAACCTTGCCACCTATCTTAAAGAACTCAGGCCCTTGACCTTTGCCTCTTTGATTTTCTAAGGTGCGTGGACTGATCTTCCACCTTTGTGCAAGCTCTTTCGTGTCGAAAAATTTGCTAGTATCGGTATTTTCAAATTCCATAATACTCCCTTTTTGTACTTTATAGTTGTTAAATTTACACGATAGCATTAGAATATGCAATATAGTAAGTTAAATAAATAGGAGAAATAATGAGTATAGATGATGTAACACCCGAGCAATGGGATAGAGCGATTGATAATAAAGCTACCAACAGACAAATCGGTGGCGATCATTATAAAAAGCTCAAAGTATCACCAACGGACTACATTTACGCTAACAACTTGTCTTGGAATCTGGGTAATGTTGTTAAATATGTAACCAGAAATAAGGACAATGTTGTGAATGACTTGTTAAAAGCCAAGCACTACATCGACTTAGAACTTGAGATGGTGCATGGTGTAGATGGTGAGGGTAACAACATTGGGCCTTATAGAATAGAAACTAAGGTCTAGGAGTTATGAATATGAACTTTGCAGACTTTGATGATCCTGTAAAAAACGAATGTGAAGGTAGAAAGCCTATACATTTGGACAGAGATTTAATGAGAGATTTTGTAATGTTTTGTCGTGCAAACGAAAAAGATCCTCAATGTGTAGCTGAATACCTAATTAAGTTAGGTATTCATACACCAAATGAGAATCGCGTTTGCATTGACATAAATAATTTATAGATTACTTTCTATAATACTTTCTATGTGCTGACCAACTTTCTGCGCGTTGGCTATCGCTTGGTCTTGGTGAATATGAGCATACCTCTGGGTGGTTGCAATATCTTTATGACCAAGAAGCTGACCAACCTCTGATAAATTCATCTTTTGTAATGACCAGGATGCAAAGCTATGTCTAATATCATGGAGTCTCACATCCGCGCACCCCGCCTCGCGCTTGAATGTTTCCCATGCCCTTCTCGGTGTCTTGATACCAACGATATATTCACCGCTTTTATCTAGCTTATTCACCACATCCATAGCCAAAGGCGGTAGATGAATGATCCTATCATCACCCAGCTTATCGGTTTTGTGATCTTTAATAACCAATGAATTACCTACTAAATCAGACCATTTAGCCTTTGCTATCTCCCCCTTCCGCGCACCCGTTAAGAGTAGCAGCTTGATAAATGCGACTGACTTCTTGTACTGATCTTTATTTGCGTACTTATCTAAGACTGCAAACAGTTTTACTAGCTCGTCATTTGTGAGGTAGCGTTTGCGTTTGTTCTCTCTGTTTTTGTGGATGTGCGATGCGGGGTTGGTGTCAACCAAAGATAAAGTGATTGCTAGGTTATACATAGCTTTTAAGATGCCTAGGCATTTATTAGCAACATAGGGTGCGCGATCACTTATATCAAAATGTAATGTTGCAATATCACCACGAATGATAGTGGTTATATCCTTATGACCAAGTGTAGGTTGGATATTGTTGTTGTAGGTTTGTTTAATCTTATCTATTGTTTTAGTTCCTCTCCTAGATAAGTCTTTGCAATAGATAGTAAATAAATCGTCTAAAGTTTTCATAACATCTCCCAATGTATAATTATGAAGTTTAGTGTATATTAGACAATATATCAAGAATGTTGTTTACAGCATCATTATTCTTCATGTGTTCGTCTGCTATGGTTATCTGGTTTTGATCTATAGGCTTGATAAAAACTGCGTTTCTATATTTAAGACAAACCAAAGCAAAGATATCAATGGCTTGGTGTTGATATTGTCTATCTCTGCTATGCGATCCTCTACGCATATCAAATCGCCAATTAACTCTGCCCTTGTTTATTTTAGATGATGTTTTAACTTGGACTTTGTAAAGTTTGTTTTCGTGTTCAAAGACTATATCTGCTTCTGAGCCATGCGGAACAACGAGAACTGTATCGGAAACTTGAGAGAGGAGTGCTGCTGTGAGGTACTCACCTGATCGACCAATTCGTTCTGTGGCCCTTGGCATTTATGCTACTCGTTTTGTTCTGCCTCTTGCGCTAATAAACTTTGTATTCTTACGAGGTTTGCATAAGGTGAAGCCGATCTTGTGGCTTCTGCTACTGACATACTTAGACCAGGAATATCTTTAACCAATGGTCTTGAAAGAACACCTGATCCATAAGCTGTCAATCCTGAAACCTTTGGACTTGTTCCTAATGCTGTTAATGCACCAACACCTAAGTCAGCTGCTCCTGTGGCTAGTACACCATATGGACTAATCTGTCCTGCTATACCTCTACCACCTAAAGGAGATAATGCTTGGCCTGCAACTCTTTCTGCTAAAAATAGATCATCTACAGAATCTAAATTTCTAAAGTTCTCTAATCTTGCACCAAAGTTTGTATTTACATTATTACGCATTACTGATTGTAATTTTCTCAGAGCTGTATCAGCAGAGGCTTTGTTGCCACCAATTAAAGATTTTTGTATTTCGTCTAAAAGAGAGGCAGCATCAGAATAATCTTGCATTACTTTTGCATATTTTGGTTCAGCATCAACAATGGCTTTCTTAACTATATTTTTTGTTCTATCAACAGCAAAAGCAGCTTGTTTTGTTTTATCTGTAATTGATGGTTTTAAATCGTCAATAGCTATTTTTAAGGCATCAATACCTTCTACTGTATGCAAGGATTTATCTGCTTTCCATGCTTTAACAAGTTTATTAATTTCATCAATTTTAGTTTGTGTGGTTTTACCGCCCTTTAAAACTTTGCCTTTTTCTCCTGTAATATAAAATTCACCTAATTGATCTTTGATTAATTTTTCAACAGCATCAAAGTCTATTTTTTTAGATGAATCTATAGCTTCCATTCCTTGTTGATAAGCTAAATTCTTTTTTCTTCTCATTTCATCTATACCAGACTTAGCTTTGGCTACAGTCACTTCAGGCGATTCTTTGCCTAAAATATTTCTTAAAAAAGCTGAAGATGCTTGACCGCCTTCTTGACCAGCCCTTACAGCAGTTTTTACTGCCTCTGCTCCTGCGCCTGTTAGTTTGCCTGATAATTCAGCAACACCTGCTCCTGTTGTTTTTGCAGTTTTTCCTACCAACATAAGAGGATCGACAGCTTGACCTACTTGAGATGCTTTAGCTCCTATTGTTCCAAGTTGTCCGGGTGCTTTTGCTGCTAATGTTCCGCCAAAAGTAAATATTGCAGAAACGTCTGACATAAAACCAACAGGATCTTCTGCGATAGTCCTTTTAATATTTTCCATGCCACCATATCGATTAGCTAAAAATCTACCAACATCTCTAGCAACTTTTTCATTTTCTTGTTCACCAGGTATTGCTAACTCAACAACTCCTTTCCCAAGGGTTGCAATATTTTTTGCAAAATCTAATGGTTCTCTTATTGGGTAAGTAATGTCTTTTCCAAATTGTACTGCGCTTGGAAATAAGTTTGCCATAGCTTGTGTAGCAACGTCTGTACCTGATAACTGTTTTTCACCAACGAATTGATTATTCTTAATTGCTCTTTTAATTTCTTTTTGTTTTTCTTGCTCTGATAGACTTGCAAAATCTTTAGACACCATCAAATCACCTTGAGGTATTTCTAAGATTGTAAATTCTTCGTTCATTGTTTTATTTTATATGGTATGTTTTCAATGTCTTGCACTGTTGTTGTAGTTCCAAAACCAAGAGGCTCAACATCATAATTTAAACCAGAAAATACTAATTCAGGAGTTATACCTAAAACATTGTAAGATTGATTTTTTGTATCTTTATATTGTGTCCAATCATTCCATAGGGCTTCGGCAGATTTCCTACCTAGATTTACAATATTTGCTCTAGTTTGTGCGCTAAAACCTTCACCTTTGGCTTTTTCTAATTCATTTTTTAAATTAGCATAAATACCTTGGAAATTACCAAAAGTTCTTACTTCACCTTCTCTTACAACAGAATCGTCAAGTTGTTTAATAAATTTAATCATTAAAGCATAAGATCCTGTTCCTGTATCGCTTTCTGCTGCATCAAGTAGTTGTTGGAAATTTGTTAGACCTTTTTTTACAGGACTCCAAACTTTAGCTTCAACGCCTTGTTGTTTTAAAATATCTGATCTTAAATCTTCAGGTGTTTGTGGCCTGCCAAGTTCTGCAAACTTTAATCCTTGATCTAAATACCCTTTACCAATCAATTCAGAACCTAAAGTTTTATAGTATTCTCTATTTGTATCAAAATCAGACAATTTATTAGTTTGAAATATTTGTTCTAATTCTTTCCTTTTCTTTTCTTGTTTAATTTGATTTTCTCTTTGAAGATTGGTACTTCTTCTTTCTTGCGCTCTACCTACAATATCTCTACCTGCAAAAGCATCGGATAATCTGGCTGCAAGTTCTCGCATACCTTGTTGTTGGGCTTCTGTTCTTTTTTGTTGGTATTTATCAAATTCATCTTTTGATAAATTCATTAGTTCGGTTTTAGTTAATAATTCGCCTTCATCGTCACCAAAGCCACCAAGCCTTGATACAAAGTTTCCACCGCTAGTTTTTAATTGTCCAAAACTCATAAAGACCTCTAACTAAATATGCCTGCGATAGTTCCTAAGATATCGCCTGCGCCTGTTTTTTTCTTTTCTCTTTGACTCATTAAAGCAGGTACACCACTTAGTGCTTGCGTGAGTGCGCCTAATTGTTGTTGTCCATAACCTTGCGCTCTCAAGAACTCGTTGTAAGCCTGATCCATAGCTCTTTGTTGTAGAGCTTGTTGTTGACCACCAATACCACCAAGTAAACCTAAACCTCTGTATTGATCTTCTAACTGTCCACCAAGCAATCCTGCTTGGAATTGTCTAGTTCTAAGATCAAGTTCAGGTTGCATCAAGGCTGCTCTGCCAGCTATGTCTAGTTCTGCCATACCTGTTTGTTGAGCTAATCTTGCTTGCTCTAATGCTCTTTGTTGTGCTTGTTCTGAACCTAAAAGCCCGGCTTGTTGCTGTAATTGTGCTTGTTGTAAGGCAAGTTGTTGTCCTTGTTCAGATCCAAACATACCAAGTTGTTGTTGTCTAGCTAAATCAGCTTGTGCTGCTTGTTGTGCTTGGCTAAATCCTCTTTCTCTTTGCCCAGCAACAGTTCTAGCCATTTGCTCAATGAATGGCCTTTGTGATTCTTGCTCTAATAATGCAGATCTTGAACCGCCAAAAGCACCTGCGCCAATAGCTCTTGATTGTGACATACCTCTAGCAATATCAGCTTGCCTTTGTATGTCAGCCATTGTTTGATCGATAACTTGTTGTTGATAAGGAGATTGATAAGCGCCAATATCTACATCTAGTAAACCTGTAAATTGAGGAGCTTGAACATCTCCTATCTGCGCACCGCCATATGTAGGTATATCTCCTATTTGTGGAGTTGTGCCTGTGACCGGGGTTATGGTTGGTGCTTGCATAGTCGCTAATTCTTGTATGCCTGCTCTTGGATCATAGCCCATTGAGGACTCAAACAATCCTCTTGTAGCTTGCATTTGTCTTAACTGATCTGGATTAAAGCCAGCTACTTGTGCGCCTGTATATGGTATAAATGGTTGTTGTGCAATAGATTTTCCTGCTCGGAAAACATCTTCGTACATTTGCCTTTGGAAAGCTGGTACTTCAGCTTTACTTGTAGTTGATCCTTTACTCATAGTTCTTTTCTAATTAAATATTCTGGCTCAAAGCCTAAATGTTTTAGTTTTCTTAACCATCCTTTTCGACCACCGCCATATAATCTTTTACATCCTGCGGCTTTTGCAAACGCCTCTATAGATGGCAACATTTCTTCTAATTCTTTGTAATCTCCACCACAAAATAACAAATTTAATGCTGTATTCTGTGGGAATACTACAAATTCTGTGACCATTACAGATTTCTCTGCGGGCCACAAATGGAATAATCCATGCCTTATTTTATCTTCAATATCGTCTAATGTATAGGAATCTTGGTGTTTGATAGCCTTCGCAATCCAATGTTTACAGCGATTCCATTCAATCTCCCAAGCATCTTTCTTGGGGAACTCGACAATATTAGTCGCCTTTTCCATACTCAATAATGCTTAAAACCAAGTCAATATTTGCATGGTTGACTTGTGCTTTGATGATTTCACCTTGCAGTAGAATTATCCCTGCGTTAGTTTGTAATTCTTCAGTAGCGTGTGCTGTTATGTTTTTTTGTTTATAGATAAAAAACTCATTAGAGCTAGTGTCGGTAATTGATACATCTAAATTGGTTTGCTGATTACCATGATCGCAAGCTAAAAAACCTTTAACAATTGCAAAATCAAAGTCACCACCCGTAGGTGCTGTATATATTGTTTGCTGTGTTGTGGCCGCAAAAGAATATTTAACATTGATAGCACGCTGTATGTACTGTCGTTGTGAGGATAAATCCATTATCTTTTACCTCTATTCTTTACATCTAAGCGTATATTACCGACTTGGAAGTCTTGCGTTTTGCTGCCTGTGACTGTCATTTGTACTTGACGTGCGGTAAATCTTGCATCGGTATAGCCATCATTTTCAAAGGTAAATGATCCAAAATCTTGTTCCGCACCAAGCGGAGTAAATTTACCTTTGAAACTAAGGGTTACACCAGGTAAAGAGTTTGCTTCTTCGTCTGGAATAATCTGATTGCATTGCACATATCTATCACCATTGCCGATTTGTATTGGCCCTGTTTGACAGAAAGGTACTTGAGAATTAATGCTAGGTGAATTATCTAAAGATGTTGATTCGTGTTCGTAAACAAAACCACTAGAATCACCTGCGATTGGATAAGTAAATGCACCTTGGTCAATCCATGCACCACGATCCATAGAACCTATCGACCATACATTATCAACATAGTTCCATATCACATATTTGTTTGATGAATATTGCGAATCGCCTACAGGGAATCCCCACCATATTTCGTTAAAATTAGAGTTATGTCCACCCCATGATGCGGCTCTACCTGCAACATTAATGTTGTCAAAGACATAATCATGCACATCGCATTTAATCTCTCTAACCACACCATCATAAACAAAGAATGAGTTTTCACCCATCCATGCTAAAAAGTTACCCGTAGATACTACAGCTTTAGGGCTTATAGATTTACAGTTTTGACCTGCATCGGCAATACCATAAACAAAAGGTGAGCCAGAATAATACATTCTGTTGATACCTGTATCACTAAAAATTATGACATCGGATCTAAACTTAACAGCAAACAAGGCTCGTCCACCTGTGGGAATAATTAAATCACCTGCGGTATTGGTTGCTTTTGATGTCCAAGTATTACGATCTTCTCTGGTTGACCATGCAATCTTTCTTGGATCACTGGCTGAACCTATAGCCACTAAATGTCTTTCATTAGTTACCAGTGTTGATAAATTACCTGTAGGTGCGTTGGTGACTACAGTTGCAATGGTGTCGGCTGTACCGCCTGAGTTTGGTCGCCATTTGTAGATTTTGCCATCTTTAGAAAAGGTAAAGACTAAATCCTCACCCCAGTTATCAAAAGAAAAATAACCTGCTTGTAAAACTAAGCCTGATTGACTTCTTGCATCGCCATAATCTTCAACACCCCAATGATAAGCACCATAGCCCAAAGGATCATCGCTTGCATCATTTACAAAACCTACGGGTGTTATATCTGTCCAAGTATTGTTATATAAAACATAAACCTTTTGTCTTGTGCCAACTGCAAGGATGTTTTCACCTGTGTTGTCTTTGTGTGCAAATAGACCAATAACTCCACCTGTAAGTGCTGAATCTCTTAATTTGTCCCAACCACCGATAGGTTTTAGGTAGCCATTCTCAAAACGAACTAAATCACCATCTACCCAACGACCTTTGTTTGCGTAGTCAGTTCCGTTTTTTACGATCCCTGCTGGGGGTGTTATTGGAAATAATGCCATAGCCTTATTGTATAAGAGCTTGGTTTATGTGTCATTAAGAAGATGGAGCTGTAGGCCATTCTCCTAAAGGTCTTGTGCCTGTTTCTGGGTCGTAAACATAAAGTGCTTCTAACCCATCAACATCGCTTACACCATCAATTAAACCCTTCATGGTCGATGCGGTTGATCTAACATTAGTTCTAAAGGTTGACCAATCTGAAGGTATAGCTGTTCCAGACTCTTGATTTCTTACAACCAACCAATCGTTTGGTTCTAATAATGAGTAAGCCTGGCTATCTATAACTTCTTTGTGTAATGTTTTAAGGCCTTTATTTACATTACCATCATCATCAGTTGAATCATCTAATGGTCTTGCAGTTGCAGTTCCGTATGAAGCGGTGACTGTATCGTCTGCAAAAGTAAATGATTGATCGGTGTTAATGTAATATTCAGGGTTTTTATAATTGGTGTTATCAATAACGACCTCATATATACCGATACCCTCAAGATCATCGCTTGACCATACGCTAAAAATATTGGCAGGATAGTTTACATCCCCAATAGTTATAGCTTTAGGGTTGTTATAAACCTTGCTTATTTCGTTGTTTTCTACTAATGCCCACATAATTAATTCCTATTATATATTATCTTGCTGTTGTTGGTATCCCTGTTGATGTTGTAAATGGATTCTCTGCAAATGCTAAAAAAATATAAGTGGCATTGGATGTACCTATGTCATTGTTATTTGACCTTACTTTTACACCATTACTTACAAAATCACATAATACTGTGGTTGAATCAAATTCAGCATTACCTCCATTGGCATAAAAATATCTACCACTAGGATTTATACCGTCTCGTTTATTATCAAACATCAACCAGTTACCTGTGTTGTCAGTTCTTTTGCATACAAAAAATGCAGGTTTAAATCCTGTATAAACAAATGTACCATCTGCATTTCCATTACCTGTATATTTTCCAAACTTGCTATAGCCTTGCTTTTCTTTAAAAGCATAACAAACTGTGTTTTTGCTTGAAGCTGTAAAGGCTTGTGATAATGTAATCAAGGTGCTTGTAGGTGCCGCTCCCCAAGATACTGTAGCCGCATCGCCTGTTGTATTCCATGCCACATATTTATCACTTTGGTCTCCCATACCAACATGGTTTACCCACCAACCAAAATCATTATTTCTTGCTTTAATCATAAAAAATTCAGGAACTCCGCCCAAACCATGCCCAATTGTTGTGTTGCCTGACGATGCACTTGTAAACGTACTAATACTAAATCCTGCTGTTGTATTTACTTGTAATGTATTAGTGGTATTGCCTTCTGTATTAGATGATGTTGTACCACTGTTACAATGCCATTGCCAAGCTACATAAGGAACATTATTGGTATTGACTTCTCCTAAATCGCCTACTGTAAAGCCATCAGTATTAAAAGCCTTTACACCAGTTGTTAAGGTTGCTTCTGTACTACCAAAATCAGTGAAAAGTCTTTTGGTTGCTCCTCTGGTACTGTCGTAAGTTGATGGGCTTACTCCTGCTGTTCTGTACTTTATAATAACCCAGTCAGGTTGCAAATCAGAGTTTCCACCATTTGTTACTGTTCTAGGGTCGTTACCATCACCTGTATAGAGGGTGGTTTGAAAATGTGCTGAACCATCATCTATTGTTGTATAAGCCATTATCCGTACTCCGCTAAGTTTTTAGTACAAATTGCATAGTAGCCTGATGGCGGTGCGTATTCGAAAACACCATATCCATTTGCATCACTTGCTGCACTTGAAACTGGAAAAGCATTATAACCACCATAGTTTACAAAAAAGTTTCTAAGTGGTTGATACATAGAAGTACAAATCATATGAGGTTCGTCTGCTACTGCAAAACCACCTGTACCACTAGAACCACTTGTAGGGTCTCCATCGGCTGAACCATTATTATGCCAAGCACCACCATTAATTCTTGAATAAACAAAATTATTATCCATATCTAGTGCGATTCCTAATATGTCACCTGAATTTACAGTATTGGTAGGCGGACTAATTGCACTACCATCATCATATCTAAATCTTGTTGAATCCCAGTACCATCCTATACCATCACCACTTGATTGACCACCATAGAAACTTGCATATCCACTATTTCCAAATCTAGCAGTAGGCACAATACTTGTCATAATAGCATCGCCATCAATCGTACCTGGATGTTTTGCTTCAAAATACCATTTACCGCTAGATAAAGATACAGATGCCATATTGGTTCGCCAACCTGTACCTGAACCTGTAGTAAGTTTTGTACCGCCTTCAGTATGTGTAATGGTGTCTGTGCTTGAAAAAGGTTGAATTAAAAGTGGAGTACAAAAATTATTAGTCGGTGTGTCAGTTGCTTGATCTGCGGCTGTGATGTTGCTTAAATTATTTGCATCATGTCCTTCACCACTTGTATCTGTACCCAATGCAGAAGAATCTTTAAACTCATATTTAAAACCTTGAGTTCCATAACCACTGCCTGTGTATTCTTTGGGAATCCAAATACCACTATCAGAATCATATTCACCAAAATCAGATGCTTGTGCCGCTGTTCCATTTAGATAATAAACATCAGCCATATACCCACTAAAACCCTCACTGCCACCAAAAAACTCACCTAAGCGTAAATAATTATCGCTTCCTGAACCAGCTTGACCAAAGTCAAAATCTTCGTTTTGCGACATATTTGTATAAGTAGAATTATTAAAATTTGTTATTCTATCTCCATTTATATACCATTTTACTCTGTCTGATGCTGTGCTTTGTGTTGAATCAACTTGAACCACGATATGATACCAAGCCGCAGTATCTCGCATAAGCATTTCAGGGTCAGCATATACTTCACTACTTCCGTTATACAAAATTAATCTTGGTCTATCATTAGACATAATTTGTATGTTGCTATAACCACAACTAAAAATAGTATGATAATCTTGGCTTAGTTCAGTTCTTTTAATCCAAGCACTAAAAGTCCAAGTTTTTCTATTCCCTGATGCCGCGTTTGATGTAAATATTTGTTCGCTATTAGCTCTTTCAAACTTCAAAGAGTTATCAATATCGTACCCAGTAGATATGCTTCCTCTATTTGCTGTACGCTGTAGCGTTTCCATATTATGTTTGTGCTAGGTTTTGGACTCTGCCTATTTCTTGCCATACTGAGCCGTTGTATCTAAATGCTAATATGTCAGTTTTGTTAGCTGTAGCTGTTATTGTCGGTGCTGTACTCGCTGCAAATTCAAATATGGTGTTCCAAGCGATTGTTCTTGCTGTTGCACCTTGAGCTATTTCTACAGAAATAATTGCACCTTCTACAGCGTTAGTTGGTGCTGCAAAAGTCGTGTTTTCTGTAGTCACATGATATGCGTTAGCTGCTGCTGCCGCATCCCAAGCTATTGAGTTAGAGCTTGAGGTTATTGCAACTTGTGTAATGTTTGCTGAAGTTGAGGCGGTAATAACTTTTGGAAAAGTAGCCTTTTGGTTTTCATCAATAGAAACTGCTGGTGTTGTACCAACTGTTGATCCTGAACCAATAACTAGGTCGTCTGCGCTATCATCAAGACCAATATAAAAGTCTTGGGCGTTACCATCAAAGACAAGTTTAGTATCTTCTGCATCGCCATCGCCTATTGTTAAACTTGGGTTAGTACCCTTGAGAATAACTGCACCACCGAAGTCAACTTGGCCCATATCAACCGCAGTTCCAGATAAACTGAAAATGCCATCAACAGTATCCAAGTCGGTATTTATTTTTGTACCCCAAGTGTTAGTTGATGCACCAACCTCTGGTTTAGTTAAGTTTAAATTTGTTGTAAATGTATCTGCCATAAATCTTTCCTTTAAGCTGCTTCTTGTTTGCCTAATTCAGTCCAAGTTGTGTCTGCAACAACTTGTTCAGTCCATTTTAAACCACCACTCGCTGAAAAACTACTAATTCCTGAAATGTCTTCAAAGCCACGATCAATCTGAGTACCCACCGCAGTCATGCTTGAGGTTTGCGCTATGGTAGCTGAAACAGTAAGTGTATATCGACCAGTTGCGGTCATGTTTGAAACAACTGGCCCTATGGATGCGCCTCTATCTATTTGTCGACCAATAGCTGTCATGCTAGAGGTTTGAGCAGAAGCACCTACTCCTAAATGGATTCTATGACCAGTTGAGGTCATTCCGCTTGTTTGTGCGGATGTTGCTACACCACGATCAATCTGCACGCCTACAGCAGTCATACTGCTTGTTTGTGCAATGGTTGCAATACCTCTGTCTATCTGCTTCGCTGAAGCAGTCATAGAAGAGGTTTGTGCGGATGTGGCTTGTGCTAGGTGATACTGAAGATCCCCATAGTTGGATTTACCATAATTGTATAACCCGTAGCCTACTTGGGCCATGTTATTAAGCTAATGTAATGTCTAAGTCGCCAGCATCAAATCTGAATACATCTCCACTTGATACAACCTTTGAGGCAGTCAAACTTGCATAAGCAAGCAAGTTACCAGAGCTTGAGGCATCCATAATGCCTACAGCTACAACTGTTCCATAGTCTGCGGTTGCAGTTGGATATTCTACAGCAGCAGCGTTAGTTGCTGTGGTTGGGGATGTACCTGATACATTGAATGTAGCAGTTTGTCTTGCATAAGCTCCACCTGAAACTTCAGTACCGCCACCAGTATCAGTTGGTGCTACAGTAAATAAAGCCACATATAATGTTGTTGGTGCAGTATAAGCAGTTCCGCCAAATACATGATCTAATACTTTATCTTCTAAATAATCGCTAAATCCAGCCATTTATTTCTCCTAGTTATTATTCCAATAGTGTATGTTCTTACGAACTTTTCCGTAGGTTCTTCTTCTTTGCATCAAAGAACCCTTACCAAACTCAGCTTTCTCTTGCTCTAGTCGCATTTCTTCTAGGGCTTTTTCAAACTGAGCAGTAAACAATGGTACTCGTTCATCTTCCATTAGAAATATTGATGCGTGTTTTAATGCTCCGTACAAGTAAAGATCTGGGTTTCCCGTTGATACAAAATTACTTGTATTAGAGTCAGAAAGTGCATCAATCTTTCCGTAGTAGGTTAATTGTAATGTATAACTTGCATCAGGGATAGGTGCAAGTTCTAAAGTGTTGTCAACGATTGCATAGTAAATAGGTTGACCGTTTTTGTTATTAATTGATTTTCTATACACATCAAGCGATTCAATAGACATTTGCATAAGCGGTCTAAAATCATTGGATGTAATTTCAATGTTGATAGCCTCTAACCAATCGGTAGGTAAAGATAGATATTGATTTTCAGCAGTAGCAGTTGCACGCTTAATCATGTCTGCAACTCTTAATCTACGATTAAGTTCAGCCTCAGTATTATCAATAAATATATCTATTTCAGATGTTAAATCTGATCTGTTTAGATAATTAGCTATGTTAGTTTTAAGCTCTGCGTATGTCATAGTTTACCTTGCCATGTTCTAAAGACTTTATTATCAGAATGATTTAACCACTTTCTCCATTGTTTCATGTCATTCGCCCAGCCTTCTCTACAGGCTCTTTGATACACCACTAAGGGTACTTCTGCGACATGGCGTAAATCTTTGCCTGGCTTGTTCTCTGATAATGCTTTGCAATGCTCTATAACGGGAGCAATATCTTGGGTGGTGTGATAAACAACCTTATTATCTTCCGTAGCAAATTCATTGGTAAAACCAGTCTTGTGATCAATAATTGTTCGTCTTGCCATATTGTTAATAATTTTATCATTGACTAAGGCTTTTAGGGAAATAACTTTATAGATAAATAAAATGACATCGTGTCATTTATATTAGTTAGATAAAAAAATGGGAGCTAATGCAAATGCACTAACTCCCATCCGTCCCAGATAATTAGGATGTGCTTAAATCTGCAACAACACCATGAGCAGCTTCGTTGGACACTTCTAGTCCATACTCAACTACGATCATTTTTGTTTCTGCATCACCAATAGTAGCTATATCTACTGTTTGGAAATTTCTTAAATAAGCAACTTTAGCAAATTCTGGATCTACTAAAAGAAGCGATCTTTCTCTTGATCTGTTTGATGGAACGATTTTGAGTTCACCAAAGTCAGATGAATAGATAGATACTGAAGCCTCTACAGTATTTTGATCCACAAATTGTCTAGCTTGTGATCTGCCTGTGAAACCACTAATAACTTGTTTGTTATGTGGGCCACAAATAGCCAATGATGGTTCACCACCATTTGAGAAAGCTAACTCAAGTGTATCTTTGAGTAGAGTTTCAGTTAAAGCTCTTTGAGTTCCGTCAGTTGGAGCAGCACCACCGCCTGTAGAAGCACCTGAAGTACCTCTTGAGTCGTTTGATGTGATCCAAGATTCAAAACCACCAGTTACACGAGCAGTTGTCGCATTACCAGTTGTTTTAGCTCCTTTTTGACAGAGAGCCTCTTCCATATCTCTTTTAAGGGCTTTAGACATAATAGCAAGTTGATGTGCCATTTCTGACCTTTTACCTGCTGGATCTGAACCCTCTTGAGATCCTGTTACAGTTGCATCTCTTTTTGAGATCATACATACGTTGCTTGCTCTTACAGTAGCAGTTGAAGCTGCTCTTGAAAGTTCGAAGCCTTCTAATTCTCCACTTGCACTTGGTGTAGGTAGAGATTCTGTTTGCCAATCAAACACCACATTGCTCACATTTCGTGTACCGATTGAGGACATGAACGGAGTTTGCATAGGAGAGATGTTGTAAATGATATTACTTAAATCTTCTCTATCAGCAGTTGCGGTGTAAGTATCAAAAGCGTTAGTTACTTTTGCCATAATATTACTCCTTGTAAATTACTTTAATAATTGTTCAAAAACTTTAGCTGCATCTGAGGGTTTCCCAGTTTTAGCTAACCTTTGTTTTGCTTTCTTCACAGGAGTTACTGATCTTGGTCGGTTCGTAGTACCAGGTCTTGCAACCCTAGCCTTTGCTTTTTCCGTTGGTTTTTTCTTAGTTGCTTTAACAGTTTTGTTTTGCAACCAAGCATTTCTTAAACCAAGTAAGGCTCGGTAGTCATATATTTGATTAATTTCATCTTGGGTATAACCAAGATCATTAATCGCATAGTCACGAATAGCATTTTTTTCTTTTTGGGCTAATTCTGCATCTTGCCATTCTGGCAAAACTTCAAGCAATTTATTTTGACTATACTCAACATATTGTTGAAGTTCTTGTTGTTGCTTTACATAAGACTCCTCTTGAAGTCTTTTTTGTTCAGCATTAACAGCACTTAGTCTTGCTCTTTTATCATCCCAAACCTGCTTTTCTCTGACATAAGCGATTGGATCATCTTCATATAACTTGTTCCAATCTGGCTCGTTTGCCAATTCACCCTTTAATTGGGTTTCCATCTCAGGTAACAACTGTGCGTAAATAGCATCCTTTTGCGCTAATTCTTGTTGCTGTTGCTCAATGGTTTTCCGTTGTTGCGACAGCTCTTGAGTTTTGCGCGTGTAATCTTGCTGACGTGAATATCCGCTTTGGAGTTCCTCAAGCGTGACCTCTACCTCTTCTCCGTCAACTCTGACTTTGTAGTGGGTGGGTTGCTCTTGTTCGTCCTCAACCTCAGTTTGTTCTTCGTCATCAATTTGATCATCAAAATCGGATTCTTCATCTTCAACCATCTCTTCTTCAAGTTCGGCTGCTTCTGGTAATTCATCCTCTTCAATGACTTCCTCTTCTACTTCATTTGTGACTGCTTCTTTAACTGTTTCCTCTTGAGGAGTTAAGAAACTTTCAAACGCAGAAGTAGCTAGTTCTCCTTCAGTTTGTAAAGCAGTCGGTTTTCCGTTATTGCTCATAAATACTCCTTATGTGTATTTATAAGTATTTTATATGAATTTATTTAAAAAAGAAAAGATTTTTAGCCTACGCTACGAATCTTATTGATATGTGCTTTAGTGAGTTTGCCTTTCTCTGCAATGATTCTAAGATGTTTTTCTATCTCAGGTATTAATAAAATTGATCTATGTAAGTCCTCTCTGATATTCACATCTTTTATATCACGAGAGTTTAACCAAAAGTTGATGTATTCGTTTTTAAGGTTTTCTACAACTTCCTTAAATACATCTGAGTTTAATATTTGTTCGGCTTGTTCAGCCTTGACAGCTTCTTCGTGTGTTGGCATTTATTTAACTAGTGGTGTTTTCCCAATTCCAAATAAACCTTGTATTGCTTGTTGTTTTAAATCATCTTTAAATTTATCAAAGGTGTTTTGCGCACCTGTGATACCTGATCCAATTCTACCAAGGCCACCAAACAATCCACCGACTTGTGGTTGTGGCATTTGTGGAATGTTTAACTGAGGCATCCTAAAATCAATGTTTGGTCTAATGTTTGAAAAATCAAAATCCCTTATATCAAAATCACCAGGCATAAAGTCACCAGGCATAAAATCTCTTGGTGGTGGCATCCTTACATCTTCAACATTTGGTCTAGGCATTGGCAAAGGTACAACCCCAAGATCAGGTAGGGGTGGTCTGTTAATATCTTCTTGTGTATAACCGCCCGGTTGGTCAGGTGAATATGAAACCCCACTTGAAATCATTTGTGATGCAGGTATTCCGCCTGCTATTGATCTTGCATAATCAAAACCACTTGAATAAGACGTGTCAGGTGCAACGTAACTTGTATTACCCATTCCACCCATTCTACCAAATCCCCTATTTGGATCATATGGGTTTTTTATTGGTAGTCCTGTTGGTAAGCCTGTAAAAAAATTAAATCCGTTCATATTAAGTTGTAATTAGTTTATCTATTTTAGCATCAAGTTTATCTATTTTGTCTATTAATCTTTGAAATTCTATTGTGTGTTCATTTCTTGTTAGATAATCTCTTGCTACTTCTTCTCTAGTTTTATTGAGCAAAATATCAACCCGCTTAACTTCAGCTTCATTTTTTCTTATGCCATAGACTAAAGGTGCTAAGACCAAAGTAACTATGATATTCCAAACGATGTAGCCTGAGATCTCCATATCAATAAAAGTCAGTAGCTCCAGATGTGAGGGCGTGGGCTATAATTTTCCACTTCTGCGATATCCAAATGTATAAATCGTCCATTGCCTTTTTGATTAACTCCTATGCCTGTAAAACCATGTGCTATACCTTTGTATAACACCTCTAATGCTTTTTGGTGACTAACAGCTATATCAACTGCTAGACCTAGTGCGTGTGTGCCTGGCTTGCTTTTCTTAGCTTCTATAGGATGTTCGGGACATCTATAGCCAGATGATATAACTAGGGGGAATCCTAGGTCATCACGCAATGTTTGTAGTTTATCAACTAATTTATGATTTATCTCGTTTTTACCACAATGTTTGCACTTGAATTCATCAAGTTTAAAGTTTTTCCAAGTCATCTTTTGTTTGAGCTTCCGAAATAGAATGAAATCACGCTTGTAAATATGCCCGTAATCGCGCCGATAACTATCATCGTCACGTCATCGTTTGCCTCTGGCTGCGGGTAGAGAGTTATGATTGCAATATAGCTAAAGAAACCAACAGCACATGAAATACCTAAAATTTTAGGTGTCCAATCATTGCTGAATTTATCTCTAGCATCTTGCACATCTTCGGTTTCTAGTGCAAAAACATCAACCTCAAGCTCTTTCATTTGCACTTCAAAATCTTTCTCTGCTTTTTTGAGAGCAACCATTTGATCGGCTGTAAGATTTTGCATTGCATTTTCTATAGACTTTGGACTGTTAGGTACGCCCAATACACTACTTAATATTTGACCAGCTTGGCCACCTAAAGGGCCACCTAAAGCTGCTCCAAGTGTGGGTGCTAAACTACCTACTATGCTTTTTATTTTGTTTTTCATTTTTTTTCTTTTGTCGCTTGGTATTGTTTTCCATGTACTTGCTTAATTCAGCAAAGGTTTCAAATCTAATTTTTTTCTCAGGCTTACTCACTTGTGCTTGGTAATAACTTCAAACTCAGCAGAAGTAGATGCTCCTTTATGCGGTACAAACTTACCTTTATTTTTCATCAAACGATAACCTTTACCAACTTTCATAAAATGATAGCCTTTTGGAGCTTTAACTTTCTTTTTCATTTTCTTTTTTTCTTAGCTTTTTTAAGTTTTTTAAAGTCTGCGCTAGTAATTTTAGTTCTAGGCTTTGCAACTCTAGCAAGTTTCTTTTGTTTTGGTGAATATTTGCTAAATGGCATTATTTTTTAACCTTTTTCTTTTTGCCTTTCTTTTTTTTAGGCTTTCCATATCCGTAACCCATATTAACTCCTTTTCTTTGACTTTTTAGGCCTTAATAAATCTGCATCCGCCTTTCTTGCACCGCCTTTGCCTGTCGCAAAACTGCGAACACGCCCGGAAGCCCAACCATGAGCAGATACACCTGGACGAGAACCAGAGCTGTAGTAAGCACCAAGCCCACGTTTGTAGACTTTTCTGAGTGTAGACTTAGATATTCCGCTTGATTTGGAATACTTATCTATGACTTCTTCTTTACTTGCCACTTTTAGCCCTCATTTTTGAGATTCGATTCATCATTGCAGGTGTTAATTTACCTGCTCTGTAAAGTTTAGCTGTTCGTTTGATTTCTGCTTCGCGCTTTTTCTTATTCTTAGCGCCTGAAACATATTTTTTTGGAACACCCCCTTTGGTTTTTGGAACTTTCCTAAACTTACGTTTCATAGCCAATGATTAATCTTATCTTTAATGAATTCTTTGTGTTTATCATAGACTAAATAACCTACGACACCTACGAGTATAATTATTATTAATATTTCCATAGTAGGATTATACCTACCATTTCTTACAAGACCAATATCTAGGGGTTAGCTTATCTGGTGGGTTGGTATCGCACTTATGTCTAGCACGAAAGGATTTTCTTCTTTTGGGTTGGTCTTTTTTGATTGTCATTTTGGGATCACCAAAGCGAACAAGTTTTACTTTGTCACCTTTCTTTGCAAGTACAGCAAACTTTTTAGATTTGCCTGGTGTTCTTTTGGGTTTGTTATAACCGCTAAATCTTTCACCTCTGTATGTAATCGCCATTAGTGTAAAGTTTTCTCCTCGAAACTTATGATCTCTGAGTTTTCATTTACCTGACCACCTGACATAAGTATCATTATTTGAAGTGCATGATCTTTATTTTTAGCTTTGATCTCAGAACCTTTATAGATCATATCTCCTTCCATTACTTCAATGTCAAATATTTTGTGGGACATTTCCAGTAAATAGTCCTTGAGCTTGGTCTTTTGCAGTTTGCCTGATAGTTTCTCGGTCACGCTCCATGATAGCATTTATTTCTGCTATGTTGACCTGGGTTCCATATTTACCAATAAGTTCTGCGGCTTTAAGTCTAATCTGTGCTTCTTCAATATCTCTGTTTCGATCATCGTCCATGATAATCTTCATGCGATCTGTTTCTGCATCAATGATAGCTTTCTGTGCTTGGACTTGTGCTTTTTGTGCTTCAGCTTGTGCGAGTAACTCAGCCGCATCAGGCTTAGTTTCTTGCGGTGCGGGTGGCATTGGTGGTACTTCAGTATTGACAAAGGATTCAGGATCTTTAAATCCTGCCATCTCGATCATTCTTGCAAGTGTGTTTGAATATTGCTGTAAGGACACCATAGGATTGCTTGGCCCTAGAGTTTGTAAGATTTGTTCTTGTTTGCCTGCGAGTGAGCCAAGGATTGCAAACTTCTCTTCGTCTGAAGATTTAGAGATTGCAACATTACATACTAGGTCTTTGTCAGCATCCCAATATCTAGGATCAACCGGAACAAACTTACCATTAAGCCTGAAGACATCTTGTGCATTTTGATGTTTGATAACCAAGTTATTAACCAAAGTAAATAGATCTTTCATACCGCCTTCGGCAAAGTGTCTGCAAATTAATTCGATACGACCTTGTGCGCCAGACATGGTTGCTGCTACCGCAGCTTTGGTGCTTGATTGTAAAGCATCAGCATTTAAGCCTGCTGAAGCCTTAGATACACCTGTTCTATTTTCTTTACTTTCATCTAAGTAACCAAGAACAGGGAACGCTTCCTTGCCAACAA
>VMHT01099354.1_pt1 | contig 22543 bp, 39 predicted proteins | sample 4693611 | NCBI WGS metagenome assembly VMHT01 (sample SAMN12280063, study PRJNA550983) | marine metagenome | isolation source: seawater sampled from same location over 5 years 0.02-0.2 micron viral filtrate | place: USA: collected off the coast of southern California halfway between the port... ...
AATTTATACCTACGTAGCATATCAATACCTAAATTGATTTCGCCTTTATACGTTGACTTGGTATTCCAACCTAACCTATGCAATTCTTCTATACTTTTTGGTTCTGCACTATCGCACCAGATTTCGTCCCTTCTATCTATGTTAAGGTTTGCAAGTTCTTTAGCAATATCCTGATTTGTCATACCTCGCCTATACAACAATTCACGTACATACATATTGCCTTCTAGTGCATACGTTTCTACTAACGCTGTTGGATCATTCGTAAAACCGAAGTCCATACCTCTACCGATTAGCTTAGCATCTACTGGTATTGCAGGACACGTAAGAAACTTAAATACTAAACTTCTGTTTTGTCCACGTTCTCCTAATCCGTATACTTTCCAATACTGCTCGTCTGTATCTTTTAATCTTTCGATCTCGTCTATTATAACTTGACTTAAAAACGGATTATCTTTATACGTTGTTTTGTGAAATGCACAATCGTCACGTTCTAGCACTTTATCATAGATCCAATGAAATTCGTCTGAGGGATTGTAGTCAATTACTACTTTTTCACTTGTTCGAAATATAAGCTGTTGCCAGTCCTCAAAATTTAATTCATTACATTCGTTCACATACAACAGATCTCGTTTCCTACCTCTAATTTTTGTAGGCATATCTAAACTAATAAACTCAATCATATTGCCGTTGATCTTATACGTACTTTCGCTTTTGCTGTGTAGATCCTCGCTATATAATCCGTGATCATTGAGTATCTGAAAGAAATCTCGCATAACTGTTCCACGTACGGCAGGAAACGATTTACGTACTATCGTGATTGTTTTGCCTTTATTCTTTTGACAATAAGCAAACAGGATCCATAACAGAATGTTATACGTCTTGCCTGAACGTGTACCTCCTTGCTGTACGTGGATCTTAGCATTACATTTCTGTAACTTTCTAAATACTATGTTCGTCAGTATCGTTTTCAAGCGTATCTATGATTTTAACCTCGAACAAATTTTGTCCGTCTATTCCTGTTAATTCAGATCTTTCTACATAGCCACGTCCTTTACCTTTTGTTTTCAGGTAGAAAATTATAGCTGTTATATTTCCGTCATTAATAGCTGAGAGCAATTTACTTTCAACGTTATCTAATACTGCTTCTTGACTATGTTCTATTTCTAACTTTAGATCCTCGTCGTTTTTTAACCAGTTATAATATGTTTGTCTACTGATGCCTAGAGCATTACACGTTGCTGATATATTGCAACCCTTTTTCCTAAACACCTCTATGATATCTTTTTGCTTAATCTTTTTCATTTTCTATATTTATGTCTAACAATTTACTGAAAGCTATACTACTGCTTTTGATTTCAAACGTCTTTTTGATATCTGTCATTTTCTCAATAAAATAACTTTCGCTATCTCCGTCTGCTACAATTACAAGATCTGAAGTATTTACTTCGTCTTTTGTTATTTGCAACAATTCTTGTAACGCTTCGATATCCTTGCTGTATAAAATTAAACTAACACGATAGTGTTCTTGCACAGGTACTATGCTTCCAGTAAACAGATCTTCTATTTCCATATCGTCTACGCTAATACTAGCAAACTCTTTAAATTCTAAACTAGATATCTCGTTGAATAATCGCTTCAGTATGTTTTTATCATCGGATCCTGTAATACTATTGTGACTTAACTGCAATGCAATGATTTCGTCATTACTTAAATTTTCTTCCTCCGTCCATAATATATTTAATTTCGTATAACCTAATTCTACACACGCCCTGAACCTGTGATTGCCACTAATTAAAATATACTTGCCGTCTTGATTTTTATAACAAGCTATTGAACTAGACAAACCTGATTTTTTTATGTTAGATTTTAGCTGTTCAAATTTAGCTTTACTCATACTATTTGCGTTGACTTTTGTAGGCACTATCTCCTTAACGTCAACTTCCTTTACTTTCCACTTATCTTTCATTTCGTTCGTTTTATATATTCTTTTATCGCATCTTGGATTGTACCTATGGATCCAAACGTAACCTCATACATTAAACTACGTGGACTTTCGCTAGGTACTTTTTTAAATGCTCCCCTGTATTTCATTGATACTGGCATTGTCGTATACACGTGAGTAAATGCTTTTTCCATTAACTGCACACCTTTACGTGATACCAACTTTTGCATTTCCTTTGTCTTGATTAAAAACAAAATAAACTTAGACATTAAACGTATATTGTTATTCGTGCAGAAATCAGACAATATAAATAAATCATAATCTGGTTTCTTTGTCCAGTCAAAACCTACTGCACCTAATATGATATCGTCACACGTCATTACGTATGCGAACGTTGGGGATCTAAACTTTGTTACTTTCTTTACGCAGTTTTGTTGTATAACTGAAAACATAGCAACAGTTATCTCCTGTATTTTTATATTGCTATCTAGGGTTATCTTAAAATCGTCTGGGGGTGTTTTATATGTAATTGTATTGAGTGCTGTATCTTTTGTTCTTAAACCTGCGTATTTACCTTTATTACTATACAAATAGATACTGATGTCTTTAGCTATTGCCGTGTAAGGTTGAAATTCGTTTTTACTAACTACTAGCAAATGGCTGTTTATTTTAAGATCGTGATAGCTAACATTTTTACGATTGTACTCCCTGTTGTAATTGCTATTCTTTTTTAGTGCTGTGATCGTAGAATTGTTTTTACTATTATACTCTTGCTGATACACAGACGTTTCCTTGTTGTCCAACGCATCAATTAACGTGCCGTCTACATACTCAACGTTTTGAAACATATCTACCATAACTTTTGCTGTTGGCATAATCTTATCTATACTATCGTCTACACGTTCTGCATAGCTTTGCCATTCTAGTTCTGCATAGTTATATTTCATATCAAACTTTTGCGTCCTGCTGAATATAAAAAATAAACATAGTTCCATTTCTGGAGATCCGTCTTTATAACTATTTAGGATTGCAAAATGATTGTCGTAAATAATATCTAGAGATCCTAACGCTAATTCACGTACTACATAATTATGCTCCGTGTTATTATAGATCTTAATATCTCGCCTACCATACAATGCTAGTTCGCTTACATAATTATACGGATTAACTAACGAGATCTTACCTTCTGTGTTATTTAAAATAGCTGTTAAAATTTTACGAGTAGGTGCAAAACCTTTTGCTATATTACGCACTGCTACCTCGTAGCTATCTGCAAATACTAATGGGTGCGTACGCTTAGGCATCTTATACTTTATACCAAATGCCTTATTGAATTTATCTAGCGTATCTATTTTTTTATAATCTGCTTCCTGTTTTGTTAATGCAAATTCTAGAAAGCTGTACATAAAATTTATAGTTTCTAATGTCTGCCTGAAATTTGGAGTGCCGTTAAAAAATCTAAATTCTAACGTCTTTGTTTTAAAGTACGGCATAATGTTTATAACAAACCTGAAATGTCCAACGTTACTGCTGTTTGCAAATATGTTTTTTAAGCTATCTATACTTTTAGCACCCTGCACCCTTGACAAAAACTGATGCTTTATTTTAGGACACAGATGCTCGATATCGAACCAGTCAGGAAAATCAAATGCTTTTAACATAACGCCCTGCACATAGTAACCTAACGTAAATACTTGTTTTAGTTGATCAAGATCTAAATCTCCTATATACAGATGTCCGTCAAAACCTGTATTCCACATATTCACACCTCCGTTAGCGTAGCATTGATCTATTACGTATTTAAGTTCCCTGTAATCGCCTAACGTTCTTTTTAGGGGTTTGGTATTAAGTTCGCCACCGATATCGCCTGTGGGTGTGCTTTTAGTAGCGTTTGAATTTACAATACTACGTTCGTCCATACTCCACTTCCAACCACTAGGCAATTTGATCTTTCTACGATCTACGTCGCCAAATTCTAATTCTAATCCATACGTTCTATTTAAGTAGTCCATTAAATGCTAGTTTCATTAATGTATAATAATCAGGTTGCAACATTATCTCCTTATGCGTTGCTATATCGTACCTTTTGCTTATGATCGTAAAGTCAGTGTTTACACATTCAGGTTCGCAGTTTGTAAAACCACCTAGATACTGAAAACCAGTGTTTAAAATATAATGATCTTCGTTACTACCATACAGATTTAACGTGATTTCAAACGGATTACTGCAATCTAAATAATACTCGTTATATATAGTTGAGTAACCTGTGAGCAATGCTTCGCCTACACGTATCTCGTCTGCTTGTATATTATCGTACCATAATAATAAACTACCTCCCATACTTACTTTTTTCCAACCTTGCGTTTTTAAAATATCGTAGATCCTGTTGACGTCAGATGCTTTTGGTACTAATCCATTACAACAAGCAAAGTTTACTATTGCTGTTTGCTTATCTTTTACTGCTTCTGCTTGTCTTATTGTAATTCCCTCACGTCTATCGAAGGCATCTACAATCGTACAGCAATCTGAATTATATATATTAACGTAATCTTTAGCACCTGTGCTGTATACTACTTCGTTTTTTAATTCATTGCTGATGTCACTAAACAAAAGTTGCCGTTTAATTAAAAACGACACATTTTGATGTTTACTTTTTATTTGATCTAAGTTATTCCTTAGCTTCTTTCGGCTGAATGTAACCTGCATACTTTGATCTTACGCCGTAGCTTAATACGATATCATTTTTGTGAGTAAAGCCGAATTTTTTAAACAGCTTAATACTTGCTTCGTTATCTGGGTGGATATACACATAATACTTTCCTACTGGTAGCTTCTGTAACATTTTTGATCCTACACCAGATTTTTCTGAAATGATCGTATCAATGGTATTGCCTGAACATACAAGTATACAACCAACAGGTTCTTTTTTTTCGTATGCTACAATACTAAGTCCTTCTTCAATGATCCTGTCAGTTTGCACTTCAGTATTTTTATAGAACATACTGCTGTCTACTCTGCTGATTAGATCGTAAACGTCTTGAACGTTTTTGGGTGTGGCTTTCCTAGTTGTCATAAATTTAAGTTTAATTGTTCGGACGGATCGGACGGCACAATACGCCCTGATAGACGTGTGACGTTACCGACACGATATTCCGAAAGTTTGACATTGAGTTTTGAATACAACCAGTCGGCAAAAATATGCCTGTGACAAAAATGCTCCGTAGAACAATGACAACACAAAATAGGCGTTGACGTAAACGACAACAAGTCGTCGAGAACCTGCTGAGGATTTAGTTTGTCGAGCTGTGCAACATACTGCTGAACATATTGTTGTTCGGTAATTTTGTTGGCACGGAACGAACGTAGCAAATTGTACGTAGGTTGTAAAGGTTGATAATTGTGTGCAACATACAACCACTTTGGATTGCTGATAGCTATACTAACAATGTTGCGTCTGTCGGAGTGTGATTTGATTTTAGCGAAATAACCTGTTTGCATTTTGTTTATAATTTTGTTAAATATAATGATTTTATTTTAATTTAACATTACAGGCGTCGTCAAAATTTTGCTGTACCTCCTCGAATAAATTGTCTACTTGCTCTGCTTGTAAATAATCTACTTTGTTTTTTATGTAGTCGATTTTTGCGTCCAAGTTTGTAAGATCCTTGTCGCCTATTACGTCGATTATCAAGTGTTCGAGATCCTTGTTGTTTAGCAAATAAATGTCCCAGTTTTTAAGAGCATACAAAATTGTGCTGTGGTGCATATCTTTACCTTCGTGCTTATACACGTCACGTATTTTGCTACAACCTAATTTATAATACCTACTTAATATAAAACTATAAGCTGCCCTACCTTCTACGTGTTTACGTTCCCTAGTGTTTGAAAATATATCTACTTCTAGGATCCTATTGATCTTATTCGCTATATCTTTATATTTTGTTTTCATAAAATATCTCTGATTATATAATTATCTAATTCTTCTGCTATCTCAGTTGTTTCCCAATCTTTGCCTTTAAAAAATTCATTATAACGTTCAACAGCAAACTTGGTTTTTTCCATACCTTGATTATAAAATTCCTCACTGCAATCGAATATAGCTAAGTCACAACTACCTTTATCAATTACCAGAAACTTGAAATCGTAATACTGCTTATTAAATAACTGACAATATAAGTAGCATTGTACGTCGTAGCCGTATTTAACTGCGCTGTATTTGAATGAATTAATATCTGTGGTAGTTTTTATATCTACAATTCCGTTACGCCCTAAGATGTCAGCTTTTCCCCTAAAGGCGTGTCCGTGTAATAGATCTATTGCAGGAACTTCAAACTCGCTGTTACTTATTAATTGCATAGCTGCTTCGTTACGTAAAAATTGATCTGCAAGTTTTTCAGCGTTTTCCTTTTCTGCACGTGTATATACTACGCCGTGTTTTTCTTTTGCTTCCCTATATGCTTTTGTGTTTTTACTTTGTACGTCTACAAATATAAATTTGTCCCACTTTTGAGGTTCTAGGATTAACGTATGCAAAAGTCGTCCGTCCCTAATTCCTTGCGTGTTTAATTCCTCGCCGTACTTTGTTACGAAGTAGTATTTTTTTGGACTAGTCAACAGCAATTTAATAGCTGAGGACGATAGTGCTTTTTTACCTAATACTCCATAATAAAAGCTGTCGTATTGCATATTATCTAGCAATAGATCCTTTTCGTGCGTTTCTCCGTTTAATAATTTTATCTTCATAATTTTAAATCGTCTAAGTTTAATAAATCTACTTTGTGTACTACATAAGACATAACCCTAGTCATTCGTAAGTTACTTTCCTGAAATACTTGTTCGTTAGTTGCAAAACCTTCAAACGTATAATACGGATATCTGCAAGAGAATAATGCAAATAGATCCACACTGCTTTTGCTGTATTCAGGAACCATTAACGGATGATGATCTTTTCTATTAACCTTTACGTCAATCGTCTTGCCTTTATATACACAATCGTAAATATCTGTGCCTTGTTTTTTGCTAGTGTTACCTATACTAAAATCAGGCATTAAGTTTAATTCACGGCACAAAATAAATTCGCCACCAAACCCTGTTCTATTAAGATCTACGTTGCTGTTTTCGTTTACTGTGCCTTTACCATTCCAACCAGATTTAATTTTATTCTGGTGTCTTGCCGTACCTATAAAGTTAACAAGATGCGTTTCTACGTAATTAAGTTTATATTCTGAACCTTTGATCATAGCATATCTGCTTCAAAACAGGTACTTGAACAATAGCTACCTGAACGTTCAACAGGTTCGTCACACATAGGACATAAATGTTCTGCGTCCCAACCACGATATTTGTGTTCCATATATACTAACCAATCATCGTAATTCATACCCTGCGTTTTTTATATTGGACATACGCTATACTAATACATACAGCTACTATAAATAAGTGATACAGGTTTATATGTGATTCGCCACACATACCTAGCAAGTGTTCTAATTGTTTCATAATTCTTGTAGTTTTTTAAGTTTAACATTTTCTTCTGCAATTTCCCTTAACTTGAGTATTGCTTTATTGCGTTCGTTACGTGCTTCGGATATTAGTTGAGTATAACTATATCTATCTAACGTTAACGAGTTTACATAAAATGAAATGCTGCACAATGCCTTAGCAAGTTCCTGTAAATCTTTGTTATCAGGTTTTGCGTCTAGCCATTTTTTTACCAGTGCAACAGCTAAACCTATGTCATTATAGTACAGCAAATCATTTTGATTTTCGATATACTTATTCATTGTTAAGTGCATCGAGTTCGCCAGAATACAATAAAAATTTATACCTAGCTTCCTGTAATTTGTTTTCGTAAAATTCAATATCGCCTTTTGCGTCATTGATTAATTTTTGGATCATTTCTGCTTTATACATACTTGTTAATTTTAGTGAATTGTAAAACTAAGTAAATGATTTTAATTAACAAAATAATTAACAGCTAATCCTTGTAATTTATATACGACGCTAAACTTTCTTCTAACAAATAAACTTCCTTGCTTTTTTTTTGACTATTCCAGAGCGTTGTTTTTGGACAATACTTTTTTACTGATTTTAGCTTGTCTATTCCGTCTAACCAAAAAAAATACGTACCCTTAGGATCCGACACAAAATAGATCTTTACAATGTCCTCTGATAAACCCATTAAACATCTGTATTTGTCTAACTCTAGCATTTTGGTAGGATAGTAGGTTTTGCGAAACTTCATTTCTATAACGCACTTAAAACCCTTTGGAGTGGTGCCTTCTGCGTCCCAACAATCCATACTTCCCCCTGTATGCGTTAAATTCCACCCTTCAAACCCATTTAAAAATAATACAACAGCTTGTTCTAGTTTATGTATCTTTTCTATCTTCATAGATCTTATTTAAATCGTTGATCCACGTTTGTATTCGCTTCGGAGAACAGGAACAAGGCACCTTCATTTTGTGATTGAAATACTTTGCGTGTAGTTCTGCTATCAAAACTACTTCGTCCCTGTCGATACGTGATGAGGTTTTTTCCCTAAACTTCTCCCAATCTTTGACATCAAGTTTTTCCATTGCGTTTAAAATTTATATTGTTCCACTTTTCTCTACGTTCGTCACAACCACAATCGAAACCTAGATAGTAGCTAACTAATTTAACTAACCACCTGATACCTGAATACTTTGTAACGTAATAAACTAAATCTCCTAATTTCATTTTGCATCTTTTTTTTCGTACACATTATAATCATTGCTTTTTAACAAAGCGATAGCTTTTAAAATTTTTTTTTTGTTGCTGTCTGTAATGTTCAAAAATTTCGTTTTCGAACGCATTATGTTTTTTCATTTGAGTAATTTTTTAACTTTTTTAATTGTTCTTTTTATACTGCAATAATCTATACCAGTTTTATTGCTGATTTGTAGCATACTTATGCCGTCTTTGTAAACTAATTCGAAGATCTTACGATCATACCAATATAGCGTACTAAGTTTTTCCTCTATACTTTCCTGTATTTCTTTAGCAGAATTGCTGTTGCATTGGATCTGAAAATCTTGAACTTCCTTGTCTACGATTTTGTTTTGATCCTTTACGTGATTTAGCCAAATGGTGCGAAGTGCTTTAAAGACAAAATAATAATTGATCTCTGTCTTATTATACAAGATACTCCTGTCGTGTTTCTCACAATAGTAATGGATCTTGATATACATATCTTGAACCAAATCTTCACTTGTCATTCTATCGCAACCGAAACTTTGGACTATCTTAATCCAGTCATTGTGTTTCTTAGCTAATTTTTCTAACAAGTTTACCACCATTCGATTTTAATACCGAAGAACAACAAACAGAGTATTACTACCTGAGTGTCGCTTTCTTCGTCTATGTCGTAGATAACGCCTAACAGCAAACCACCAATTAATACGCTACTGATATGTATGCCGTTCACTTTACTTCATTTAAAATGGTACGTTATTTTTATCTGTCAAATCATTAGTTAGTAACTTGGATCCTTGACACGTAAAACCTACATTATTAATTATTGACTTTAATCGTATCGGATCATCTATTGGAGTTGGACGTCCCCCTGTTTCCACTTCTTTAACTTTACGCACGTGGATATGCGTATAAAACCATTCCGTAGGGTGTTGCACGTATCTATGCACAACTATAAAATCATCTGCCCTATTTACAAATTTTCCACCACCTTCAACATCACTCGCTAATGGTGGTATAGGGTGTCCTACATATTCGTGTCCTACTGGGTGCTTGAATCTTAGTGCCTGAGTATTGGCGTGAGTGTTTAGCCATATCGTAACGTTTTCTTTTTTGCAGAACATACGCATTTCCGTAGTAGCTAAGTAATCATATTCGTGTCCTCCTAAGTTGTTCATCATTTCGTTGTCCTTTGTCAAGCTGTTATATGGATCAATCAATAGTCCTTGATAGTTAAACGTCTTTTTAAATGATCTAGCAAACTCCAAAAGAGTACGATAGGTATGAAGGGTATCATTACTAACCACCTTAAAATGTTCAACAACAAAATCAAAATGTTTTTTAAATGTTTCATCATCTATTTTATTAATTGGCTTTTCTTCTAGAAATTCTACTAGCTTCCTAATTATACTATGAGGTTCGTTTTCGCTAGAAAAAATTAACCATTTTAGTTTATGCTTTTTCGTATAACACAGCATCAGATACAAAATAACTGTTGTCTTACCAACGTTAGCGTGTCCTAACACTACATTAAAATTACTAGGTTTGAATCTTATGTATTGATCAAAACATTCATTACCTAATTTAATACCTTCCCTTATCGTTCCAGATCTTACATCTTTGAGATACTGAAACGTTTCCTCAGTGTTTATTATCATTAAATTGTTTTTTGTTTATAAAGTTATAAAAAAAAGGGGTAGCTAACCCCTTGATTTTTTTTAAAATGGTAGATCTGCTTCCTCTCTATCTGGCATATGATCCTCCGACTTTACCTGTGCCGTTGGCTTCCAATTAGAAAATTTGCAGTACATTTTATTACGATCATTCTTAGCACGTAGTATATCTATTGTAATAAAACCATTGTTGTCTTTTGCCCAACCTTCTTTAGTTTTTAAATACTCCTGAAGATCCTTGACTTTGATATTTAGTTTTGCTACGCAGAAATCTACATTGCTACCTTTAACGTTTATTGAGTTTACAAATTCTTGCTGTTTCATTTTATTTATTTAGTATTATGTGAAAATCGTTTGTGTATTGTTCTATCTCCGATACGTTTATATTGCCGTTAGCCACGAGTTCTATTGCACCCTTAAATGCGACTTGACGCAATATAGATTGTGCCGTATCGTATTTTGATTTCATAGGTTCGTTACCTACTACACCTACTAACTTTGCCGTTTTGTATTTTGGATTGCCGATAGTAAAATTTATTTGATCTCCTACCTTTGCATCGAATTGAGTAAAAAAAGTGTACTCCCCACTATCTTGAAGTTTTACCTTCCATTTTGGACGTCCATTGTACTCGCCGTCCTCCTTGATGTTAATTACCTTGTCTTTGATCATAACTCTTGATATTTTTTGTTAAACATTGCTTCTTTCGCCACTTCTATTTGTGCTTCCAGAAATTCTACTCGTTGTTCTAGACGTTTTACTTCGTGTTGCAAGGCGTCTACCCTTGCCCTTAAATAATCACTCATAACTTTAATTTTATTGTTCAGGGTGTAAGTTAGTAAAAAAATGTTAATAAAAAAAAAGAGAGCAGTAAAAACTGCCCTCCCTTATAAACAAAAAAAACAAGTTGCGAATGATCACACAACGAGGTACGCTAAATTAATGCTTTTTTTTGATCTGCAACAATACTTTTATACTTTTCTATTAATTCTATGAGATCCTGATCCATAAACTTAGCTGTTTGTTTGCTAAGCTGATACAATTCTTCTGATTTTGATGCACCTAGATGTAAACTGAATTTGTATTGTTCTCCGTATCTAAAGACGTTACAGCTTTTACACTGCACTGCACAATTATCTTCGTGCCACCTTGTAGCATAATGTTTCCTGCTAACAAAGTGTCCACAATCCATAGCTTTCCAGTGATCTTTTTTACCACACGTTACACAGCTTACAATACCATTCTTGTCGGCTGTTCGTGTGCGTATAAATTCGCTGAACACCTGATCCAGTTTTTTAATAAGTCCTTTGCGTGTTAATTTTCTTGCCAAACTATCCCTCTAAGCTATCACGTAGCAAAAGAGATCCTAAGCGTTGATCGTAGTTCTTGATCAATCTAAATATATATCTTGAAGTTAATTCTGCGTTACTCCATTCTGTCTTGCTACTTTCTGTTCCTAAATTACAATACTGCTCAGCGTTGAGTTCAAGCAAAGTATCTATCTTACGTTTTTCTGTGTACGTTTTGTAAGAAACTATTTTATCTGCTTTTTCCCTGTACATTTCGTTCATATTGATGTGATTATATACGAATTTAAAAAAAATAGCTTAGAACAGCTAAAAATGGTGTTATTTTATGCTATACGTATAATTATATAGTACAATAGTCATACGTACTATAATACTACGTACTATTATACGTATTTTAGAATATAAATTTTTTTTTCAAATTTCCTAATATCACGTTATTTATTTTTATCTACATATGTCTTAATCATCTTTTCGCCTGTACGTCCAATAACGTAACCACCTATACCTAACTGGAGGAGGTTCCAAAATTCGTTTTCTAATTCAGGTATTCGCAAGTCAAATAGAGGAGCAATAAACTTTACATATATTACTATAAAACCAAACGAGAGCATAAGGATCGGACGCCAAGATCTTTGCAACCAGTTACCTTTAGCTTCTGCTATAATAATATCGGTTTGCATTTTTTGTAATTGCAGTTCATTTTCCTTTAGCACTTTAAAGATTTCGTTCTTTGCTTTGATACGTTCTTCATCGCTAGTAAATAAATTGTCGATTACTTTACCTACTTCCTTTACTACGTTACCACCTAGAAATTCTAAAATCTTTTTCATCTGCCTTGTCCTCTATATTTTTTTTTAAACTTTACCTGTCCTCGACTTGCGTTTTTGCTGTGTACATTTGGGCGTTTTTTACGTGACTTGGGTAAATAGCTTGATATTATTTTACGTGCCATTAGAACTGATTACTAATCCATTCGTATTCTTCCTTTGCATTAAAGCACGGACACGCTTTTGTGCTGAAGTCATTATGTCCATACACAACAGCTTGACTATACAAACCTTTTAACCTACATAGCAAATCTTCTAACGCTTCCTTTTGTGCAGGTGTTCTTGTATCTTTTGCTATCCAGTCGCCGTCTGCACCTCTTTCTGCTTCTACTCCTCCTACGTATGCTATACCTATACTGCTGTAATTTTCTCCCTTAGTGTGAGCACCAGTTTGTTCTACTGGACGTCCCTCCTCAACACAACCTTCGAGATCAATAACAAAATGATAACCTATATCACGCCAACCACGTTTTAGATGCCACTTCCTAATCGTATCTACACTAATCGGTTTGCCTTCCTGTGTAGCTGTGCAGTGTACTATGATCTTATCTATTTTTCGCATTGTTCAATATCACATTTATCGCCAAATCTAAAGTTCTCCCCTGTAATTGATAGCTTCTCAATAGTTTCACTTTGTAAGTCACGTAACATTCTTTCTATTTTGTCTTTTTCTACAATTGCCTGTTCTACTTGTGCTTCTAAACTTTCGTTCTTAGATTTTAACGTTGCTACTTCCTCTGGGTTCTTACCTATAAACGTATAGATCACTACACTAAGTGAACCTACAAGCATACCAACTATTACTTTAAAAATATCGTTATTCTTATCTGGTATTTCTACAAATGCTAAAAACAATAGCAATCCCATTACTAGAAAAAATACTATACCTGCACCTACGTAACCACGTAATTCCTTGTTGTTTAATATATCCATATTGATTTTTTTTTAAATTATATTACTTACTATTTGTGACGCTGTGAAATCATTATCTCCAACAGCCATTGCTCCAGAACCTCCACTTGCATTTGGGAATTGGAATTGACTACCAACTAACTGATAATTGTCGCCAAATCTGTACCAACCTCTTATGTATTGTGATAAAGCTAATTGCGTAACGTCAAGCTGAGGACTACCATTTAAACCTTGAAAATACTCATCGCTTAATTGTCTGTAATCTTCTCCTATGGATCCATTACCACCTCTATATATTACAACTTCATCAATGTTACCTGCAAACTCAGATCCAACTGTACCTGCATTACTAGTGTTACCAAAACATACGTCTTGCGCACCAGGGAATGTACTACCTACCTGCGTTCTAGTTTTTGTACCTCCGTCTACGTAATTATTTGCATTAACACCTTGTTGCCATATTCTAAAATCTTGTTGCGTACTAGCTACACCATTAACATTATCTGGGTACAAACTAGCAACCAATAGCATAGGCAATGACAAGTTAAATTGATTTAGATCTATTTCTATATTACAAGCTGCTCTAGTTTCTCCTACCCTTTTATAAAACCAGTTAATAACAAATTTTGTAGATGTTCTTCTTACGTATATTGCATAACCTTTACCATTTGCTGTACTACCAATATCTGACGAATAATCTACTATACATTTTTGTGTATAAACACCTGCATCTAAACTTGAATCTAATTTAACCCAAGCCATAATAACCATACCTTCTGATTCTAAAAACTGATATCCTATATCTGATGTAGATATACTTTCTGCAGGAGAAATGCCGTCAAACAAAACTGACTTAGTATTACTAAAACCTCCTCCACCTCCACAGGTAGCAAAATCAAAGTTAACTGTTTGCTTATTACTATCGTCACCCCAGTTTGTCGTGCAGTATATTTGTCCGTAACTCATTTCTTATTATTTTTATTTTCGTTCATTAGATACCACTTATGCAACGTATATCCTATTGTCGACATAAGCACTAATATCTTTAACACTAATTCAACTTCAGTTAGCGAGAACGCTAACGCACTAAAATTTAATCCGTAAATCTTCAAATCTGTAAAATTCATTATTCGTTATAATCAATGCCAAGTATTTTATTTTCTGGAACACTAGGATCCACCTCATACTCAGTCCAATCTGGTGGCGTCGTATACCACACTACATCTACTTTCTTTCCTTCATCTACGACACCTTCTGCGTCTATTACATTAGGCAAATGAAATTGCTCAAAATCAACACTACGATCCTCTGCACGTTCGCTAACTATCCATTCGTTAGCTAATTCTACAAATTGCTCGTCTGTTTCAAATACATATTTTTTTACTATTAATTCCATACTATTCTTCCTGAAATAATTGTTTAGCTTCTTGATCTGTCAATACTCGATCAAACATTAATATCTCTTTAAACCAGTGTCTAGTTTCTGGCTTATATTCTTTATAATAATTTCCTTGATACGTGAAATCGTGCCACGCCCAACTAGTAGGTGGCTTATTTGGTGTTAGATCACTGGTATACTTTACACCATTAACCCAAATAGATCCTGACTGAAATAATATCTTATTTCTACCTGATTTTAATTGTACACCTTTAGGCAACGAATTACCTGTTGAGGAATTAAAACCCACTACACTATTATGCACTACCCTATTATATCCTTGTACTTTATCTATTGCATAACCACTATACTCCTGTTCTGACACTTCGGTTATACGATTGCTTTGCCAAAAACTTGCGTTGCCTGTCATTGATCTTGCACCTGCATCTTTACCAAAATACACATCGAAGAACCAAGCAGGTTGCTGTCCTTTATTGTACGGCCAACTAATCCTAAACCCTGTTTGTAAACGTGATACTATTGACGTCCCTGTGTTTTCTAAATACGATGCCGTCGTTGCCGTGTGATATCCACCATTATTAAAATATCCTGAAACTTGAAACGCAGGTTTGCTTAATAATACTCGACTATTTGGAGAGTGTGGACGCAGTGCGTAAAATGTATTTATCTTAGCGTATTTTAAAAACGTTTCTGGTGTTACTGCAAACTCCTGTTTACCTGAATTTGTGACGCCACCTAACCTTGCTCTGAATATATGAAATTGTGCTTTGAGCGTTACATCTTGATTCCAACCTGCATTTATAAATAATCTATAAAAACCATTTGGGTATTTTTCTACGTGTCCCCAACACTGAAATTTATCTGTGCCGTCAATTACTCGCAACCTTTCTGTTGTGTAATCGAACGTAGCAAATACGTCATACGAATAATCTGTTTGATCAGAAGGAAAAATTACTCGCAATCTTAATCCTAAACATACATCATTATCATAATCTAGATGCTTTCTAGTGAACACGCTTAGCGTACCTGCCTGTATCAAATATGCACCTAACTGAGATCCTAAACTTTGACTAACTGAATACGCTTCTTGTCCTTGTACTACGTTACTACTAGTGTATCTATAAAACGTAGCTTGATCTCCATACGGATCCTCTGTTGTAGTTGTGAATGCTGTAAGTCCATTTACACTAAAATTAGAGCTTGTTCGTATATCACTTGTTTCACGCATTAATTGTTGCGTTTGAGGTTGCATAGATATGTAAGGGTTATCTGGATCATCAAAGTTGCTGTAATCTATCTGTGGACGTCTGTTACGTTGTGCGTACGTTGACGTATTTAGATTTACCCATTGTGTTCCGTTATACTGCCAATGAGGTGATGACGTCTGAAATCTAGGGTGCATAATTCCGTCTGTCGTATTACTTGGATCATACGTAACATCTTCTGGCTTAATACCTATTGCTGCACCATAGTATTGTTCCTGATTAGGATCTCCACTTGGTGGTATCTCGCCGTCTGGCTTTACCCATAACATACTGGTTTGCTTAATACTCATAATTTATCTCCACTTCTAGCGTTGCTGTTGTGTACCAAATCATTTTTTATTTTTTTTAAAAATTCCTTTAACAGAATTACGTTTTTCTGTTTTGGTTTGCTTTTTCTTATCATAACACCCAACCTGTAAAATCTGCACTTTGATCTGGGTACATATCTTCTTGATCTTGACTAAAATACTCAGGGTACTTGCTACTATTGTTACACATATAATCTAAAAATCTACGTGTAAAAAATTGAGCAAAGTTTCTATGTCTTTCAATCAAATAATCTATTTCTGCTTTTTCTGGTATTTCTCCGTTTTCTGATGTTGCTTTGAACACACCTTTGTTCTGAATTTGATACGATGCGAATGGAATGTAATCTACCATTGCATAATGTATCAACATATCTTTTACGTATTCTTCTACTAAAAAATGATAATCAGGATTGTCGTTTTCGTTTAACGTACCTGATATGATCATTCCTTGTATTGCTTCTAGTAACGACGTGCCTAAATAATTTTGAATATGAATTTCCTGAGCAATACGTATAAACTGCACAAATTTATTTGTGTCTACGTTGCCGTCTATTATAGTATTCTTTACTAGATCTGTTCTGCTAATTAATAATGCTGTTGCCATATCTTAACTTGGGTATGCTCCTCTATCTGCTCGATCTCGTTCTACACTACCTGCTCTTTGAGATCCACGTGGCTTAGCAACATAAGATCGAGGTATGTTGTTCGTTTCCACGTAATCTTTAATATCTTCGGACTTTTCTTTAAACTTTCCGTTTGTATCTTTCTTTAATCTATACAATACCTGCTCCCAGTAGTGTCCACAATTTACACCACCTTTAAATTTGAAAAGATCATACGGCTTTTGCTTATGTCCAAATTTTCTGTTTACACCTTTTGCTGATGCTTGATCAATATCTTCTATACGATACACTTGATTTCTCGCCATCATCGCTTTGCAGAATTTACGTGTATTACTACTTCTATATTTTTCTGCATATCTGTAACGTATTTTGTAATACGATTTATCTAAGTAACTAAAGCCACTTGACTTAGCTGATATTACGTCTGCAAATTTTTGTAGCAAACTTGTCTTTAATTCTATATTCTCGGTTGCCCATTCTTCGTCGCTAGTATTACCTTCGCTGTATTCTCTTGCCGTTACTTCTTCCCATTCGTCCGTAACTATGTCTGGCGTTAGTTCAGTAAGTATACCTAAATACTCGTCGTCGCTTAGATCCACATCGCCTTTATCTTCTTTTGATAATTGTTCTAGCTTTGCTTGTACTCTTACCTCAACTTCTTCCTCAACTTTTTCTCCAGTTTCTTCCTCACGTTGCTCGTCTGTTACTACGTTTTCTAAGTCAATAAATTCTAGTGGCTGTAACGTTTTAAAATATAGATTTAAGCTGATATTATTAAAAGCTAGTATCTTATTAAGAGCGTCTATCATTAAATGCTGTAACGGCTGTATTACAACGTTGTCCATTAACGTACTTGCAGTTTTTAATTCTTCTGCATTGTTTCCTAAACCTGTTTGATCTTTAATACCTAACAGCATCGGACTTACAACTCTGTGTGCCACCATTATTTTTCGCATACTTTCGTCACTTAGAAACTGATACTGATTGTGTGCATCACTAAGCTGTACTGGTACTATCTCGGCTGCACTTTCTTGATTTTCGTTGAACGATAAAATGAACTTACCTGCATTACTTGATCCTGAGAACTTTTGTATAATTCTTTGTTCTATGTTAGCACGTTCTTCTTCGTTCGGTACACCATTGTTAAAATTAACTAACATACTAGGTGCTAACCCTTGCATTATATTGTTCAAGTGATAGTTGCTTATCTCCTCCTCTAATTCTGCATATTGCAAACCTCCTTGATAATCTACTGGACTATAATAATAGTGTCCTGCTACATACGGACGTACATAAAGAATTTCTATGTTTTCCTGTGACGTACCAAACGCAGGTATTCGTTTTAATTGTTGATTCGGTTTGATCTTTGTCCAATCACTACAATAATAAAACCCTTCTACCTCTCCTTTATCGTTACACTTTTCCATAGCCAACGTTTCTACTGGCATATGTTCTATTTGTGCAACTTTCGTTCTGTCTTTGCTGTATATTACCTGAATTGCACATTGTCCCATTAACTTTAGATCGTATACTAGTTTTCTAATACAATCTTTATGAAACAACGTTACTGCTTGTGCATATTCGTCTGGTTTTTTATTGCTATCTGTTGCATCTAAACCTTTACCGAATACCATTTGACTAACACCATTGATAACAGCGTTATTTGTCGGACTTCCTGTGTATCTGTCAATCAGATATTGAAAGTAACTATTTTTACTACCATACGTTACATAGTTATCACGTTTAGAAACTTTTATTTCTGGTGCTGTATACGATTGTAGCTGTACTATTTTAATCTCGCTCATTGCTTAGTATATAATATATTCGTTGTCACTTTGTTGCTCTGTGTAATCGCCTTGATTCAAGTCGTACACCTGTCCTGATGTTTGCGATATTGATTGATCTGTAATAAACATACGTCCTCTGTATAATAAATTGTTTGCAGGATTTTCTTCTTCTGTGGATCCATATATTTCGAAATGCACAAACTGACCTTCTGTTATTTTAAGAGTAGTTTTATCGACGTCTAAAAATACAAACACTAAACTATTGTCTGTATACACACCTGCCGTGTTATTCGTGATCAAAGTTTTGTCCGTACTTACGTTTCTGTAATGCACAGATATATAAGCATAGTCGTTTCTTGGTATAATCGTAATCGTACTATCCCCTGATGTCGTAACTATCTCCATATCTATATAACAATAAATATATTACAACTGGTGCATACATAAAAAAAAAGAGGTGCATATAGCACCCCTTCTACTCTCCTTCATTAATCTATCTTACGGATTGATCTGCGTTGCTGATACAGTGATACCTGTACTAGTTAAATCTTGTGATAAGAAGTTTGCAGGTTTCTTTTCCATTCCTTGAAGTGTAAGCGTATATCCTGATAGATCTCCCATTGCTGCACCTGTTACGATAGTACCACCATTCACGTCCATACCAAACTCTAGTCCTGCTGCGAAGATGTTACCATTGTTGTCCTCCACGAATACGTGTGGACGTGCTGTTGAAATAAGTGCAATTTCGTCGTGCGTTGCTGCGTCTAGTTTTTTAAATGTCAAGTTTAATGCTTGATCATAAAACGTTGTGCCGTTATCTCTACTAGACGTAATTGTTTGCTCAAACGAACTTGTACCCTTTAAGTCGTATTGATATGCTGTTATCGTTCCACCAGAACTAATATCATCAATACTATCTGAGGTAGCTGCGAAATTTACGTCCCCATAAGCAAAGTCCTCGAAGTCAACGAAATAAACTTTCGTTAATCCACCAACACTATCCTTACAAGGTTCCGTTCTACCTGAAGTTAAATTACAAGCCATATTATTTTTTTAAGAAAAAAGGGTAGGCAGGAAATTACCTAACCTACCCCTTTCGGTTACTAAACTAAATCAAATTATGAGTACAATACGATGTCGCTACCGATACCAGTTTGAACACCTGCTGAAAATCTCATTACTACTCTTACTTGTTGACTTCCGTCGATATCTGCCATATCAATAACCTTTACAAGATTTTGATCTGACATCAAACCTGTACCGAAGTATAAGTTGGACTTCTGAGCTGCCATAGCCGTATTGTCTGCAAGTCCGTTAGCAACAGCTAACTTTACTCCGTCAAACGCTAGATCTTGTCCCATACCATACCATAGTGTACCTCTGTTGTCAACACCTGCATTGTTCTCGCCGTTCACTACTGAACCGAAGCCACCTAATGCTCTTACGTATGCTCTTGCAATGTTTTGAGAAACGTAGATTGTCAAGTCGTCTTTTCCGTAGATCGTATTAGGAATTTCGTCAATGATTTTTCCTAACTCAGTGATTACGTTTGCTGATGTTACTGTACCTGCTGTGATCTTTTGATTACCAGGTACCGAAGCGTCACCATTTACTAATGATACTAATCCTTCAAATTGGTTTGTTGCTGATGCACCTCCCCAGATGTTATTTTCTACGAATTGAGCAACCTGTCCTGAAGCGTGAGCAATTAAGAAATCACTAAACTTAGGAGGCAAGTTATCAAATGCTGAGAAACCCATAGCTTCAGCTTCCCAATCGTCTTGGAACTGATCCTTACATAGAATCATATTTTGCTGAAACTCTTTTGGTTCGATGATCTTCTCGTCTAATGAGATATCTGCTGTATCTTGAAAATCACACGTTGCATCTACGATACTTGATGTATCTGTTGCAAATGTTTTTAATACAGATCTATACTTTACGTTTGGCTTAACAGTTATCAGTCCGTTAGCTAACGTATTACCTGACAAGAGTGCTGCTGAGATATATTCTCCTGCAAATTCTCCTGCGTAGGTAGTGTTAATTGATGGTTGTGGTTGTGCCATTTTCTAAAATTTTAATTTTCGATGTTACTAATTCTTTCCATAATTCTATCCATAACTGAATTACCACGTCTATTAACGCCGATCTTTTTAAGCGTTACTGGTTTTTTAGCTTCTGGATTGTGTCGTAAAGGTTCTGCACTTGGCTCTGCAAGATGCTTAGATAGTTCTGCCTTTTCTTCTTTTTCTTCTTCGGCTTCTACCTCTTTTTCCTTTGCTTCTTCGAGTGCAGCTTTCACTTCCTCGATCATTTCTTTTAGTTCGTCTTTTGCTTCTTCTAATTCTTCTTTAGAAACATAAGACATTTCGGCTTTTTTTTCTTCTTCGCCGTGACCTAAGTTTACGTCTTTTTCCATTTGTACTTCTTCTTTTACTTCCTCCACTTCTTCGCCTATGCTACCTATTACTCCCTCGTCCACAACGATTAACTTATCGCCGTTTTCCATTTCGTAATCTCCGACTGGTAGTGGTACTCGTTCATCTTCGGTAACTATAAAAACAGGTTCTTCTTGTTCAAATTTTTCTGCTTCTAATAACGTACCATTCTCCAACTTTTGTTGTTCAAATTCGTACCTAGACAAAAACGCTTCGAAACGTTTTAAAATATCGGTTGCTTTCATTACTCTTATAACATTTAAAATTAGTATACTGGGCGTTTAGGAATTTCTATTAATGTTTCCTATCCCTTGATTTATTATATATCCCTTACAACATTCTATGCTGTACGTATCTTCGTCCTCACAAAGACAAGCACGATTACCTCGAACTGGACTTGTCTTACTTGGTGTTTTCCAATCTTCGTTCCTCATACTACTTTCTGTTTATTGGTACACAATTAGGAACTTTCTTGCCGTCTTTTGTTTTGGTGCCAAATGGTTCGTAGCCGTCCCAACAAGGTTTTTTTAAGATCTCCATTGCAGATAAACCTAATTCGTTTAATTTTTTTTCTGCCCAACGTAATCCTGACTTACCTCCCCACGCATCGTACATTAATGATCCACAGCCGTCGTCGTAGGAATTTTTACCTTTGTAGTTTCCACGATGTCTATTAAGAAAACCTGCCATACGTTTTATTGTTTCTACACTGATAGCTTGTCCCTTTGCTAGTTGGTTTGCTCGTTTCTTACCTACTCCTGTACCACAAGAACCCCAACCATTTTTATCTGCCCATTCTAACGCCCTTTTTGCGTTGTTCTTTACACCTGAAGGGTAGTCGCTATAACTTTCCATTTCTACTTTACCAGTTTCCTGAAACGTTAATATCATTTCGTGCAGTTGATCCAATACGTCCTGTGCTTCTGTTTCTTCTGATAGCTGTTCTTCTACTGGTTCCTTTGGACGTTCTGCCTTGTCTGCAAAGTAACCTTCAATACTAAAACCTTTGACTTTACCTGTCTTTACGTAATTGTCCCAGATATCTTTGTTGTCTACTTTGATCGTACCTGCCCACGTGCCTTTAGGTAAGTCCATACCATACAGCTTTGTCTTGTCCATTTCTGGATCTTCGACTATCCAACTTTCTACTAACGTTAATCCTTGTAGCTTTTCGTCGTGTTCTAGTGTAGATTTGTCCTGATATCCGTTTTTTAAGAACATTTGCGATGCCTGTAACACTGTATCTCTGCTAAAGTATATATAATATGGTTCTTCGTCGCCGTCCTTTCTAAAAATCGGTTTATTTGGAACGAGCAATGCTCCTACTAATATCTGTTTGTCCTTGCT
>VMHT01038277.1_pt1 | contig 22540 bp, 20 predicted proteins | sample 4693611 | NCBI WGS metagenome assembly VMHT01 (sample SAMN12280063, study PRJNA550983) | marine metagenome | isolation source: seawater sampled from same location over 5 years 0.02-0.2 micron viral filtrate | place: USA: collected off the coast of southern California halfway between the port... ...
CAAGTGCAACTGTGCCTCCAGCCAATGTAAACGAAGAACATCGTCTGACTTTAGAATTGCAACCTTCTCCAATCCTTTCAGTACGATATCATTACCCGGTAAGGATTGATGCGCAACTCCAAACGCATCCTCTGCCCATCGAAGATTTTGCAAGTGTAATGCACTGAGCCCGATCTGGAGGGCTTGTCGACCATCCAATTCAAGCGAAGCGATAGCTAGATTATTTTGATTTAGCATGGTCAATAGCCGTGAAGTCATTTCAGTTTGCATTGGTGTTAACGACACGTTGAGATCGTTCATAGGAATAGAAGAACAAACAGCTTCAATGGCCTCAAGTACATTCATGGATGAAAAAGAACCGCTTTCAATCTCAGTTAGGGCTTGGTGTGCACGTATACCATGATCAACTTCAGGCTGTGTTGCCCGCATTGCCTTAATGAGTGAATCGTAAGTATCCATTTTCTTCTGAAGAACAATCAATGCATCAGTGGTTTGTTTTGCATGTGCGCCCTGTGATTCAGAAAGAACAAGAGTTCTGTCTGAAACGTTTTGGAGGGCATTTTTTGCTTGATACAGGTGCCATGAGAGAACGCCACCGGCTCCAATCGATAATCCAATGAGAAGGATGGATATAGGTTCCATTAGTAGTTTAGTTACTGAAGTGCCTTTATGTTCTGCGGTGTTGGATAAGCCACAAACCCTCTTTTTGGAACCCTTTGGAAACCTCCAAACACCAAGATTATCTTCGGAATTTGCTAAATTTACGGCTCACATTGAAATCCTATGTGCTGATATCCAACAACTGAGGAGAGGGCATGGATAGTGATGACGTCTCCAAAGGCGATGAAAAGATTCACCACTTCCTTCAAGAATGGGAGCAAATGGGGTTTGATGTTTCTTTCATCAAAAACAATTCACCATCCGAATTGACATCTTTACAACCAATGATCCGATCAGCATTGAACCTTAGACGACGTCTGGTCTCGTTTCAAAGCGATGCAGATATCACCAATATGCTTCAAGATTTACGCAATCCGGAGATGGTTAATGAAATACAAACCCAATTCTTAGATTGGGTTTCAATCAATGCTCCATGGGAGCCTGGATATTTTCGTTCATACCCATTATGGGCTGAATCCGAGGAAACTGAAACACTGTACTGGGAACTCATTTCCCTATCTGCCGGCCTCGATGAATCGAGTTGGACCTCCCTGGATTTACTCCTTCCGTTGTTGCAGAAACCCAAGAACCACGATCAGATTAAACATGAATTAGAACAACTTCATCTCGATGAGCAACGACAACGTCGCCTTTTGGATAAAGCAATATTTCAACTTCAAGAGAATGGATTTGACATTCATTTTGATTCGGCGAAACTGATAGAACAGTTCAATGAGATTGAACGAATGCAGGAGTATTCTAGTCAAATTAACCTGCTACAATTGGAGATACAATCCTCAATTTTACCATTCGACCCTGTCCTATCCGATACCTTCTCCCAACGAGTCAATGAATTGATTTCAACACCATCGGATGAAATTGAAACCTTACAGAACAATGTCAAGACCATTGCGGAACATCTTCAAGCACGTTTAGGGGAGATGAATGCCCTTCTCCGCCAGTGGCATTCGGATGGATTCTCTTATGAAAATCGCCTCCATATTTCTCCTGAAGAATTACTCGAATGGGAGCACATTTTACCAGAATTGGAACAACAATACCATCGTCACGCTGGAGCGTATGAACGTTGGAAAGAAATTACACAGTTATGGGAAGGCCATGACAAGTCCATTGAAGCGATCGCAGGAAAACTAGAACACACTGATGCCTTTTTGGATAAAGTTGAGGCGCTTGAGCAACAATGGACCGAAAAGGAACTTCAGGGAGCATCGTTGATCGAACGATGGGAACAATTTGGTTTTGAAATGGACGTCTGGAGATACAAAATAACTCAGGACCCAAGACAAGGTCTTGCAGAATTAAATCTCCAACTACCGTTATACGAACGAGCGAATACACTTCTTGAATCAATGCTCCAACTCGATACCTCTCTCGGAGGTGAAGATGAAGTTGAACGAAGGTCCGCAATTCTCAGAACTATGGAATTGGAGATGGAGATTCTAGACGAAATGGAGTCGTGGATCAACAAACGAACTCTACGAAATACACGTCATCGCCGAATGCTCCAGAGTGAATGGGATCAAGCGGTCCGAGAAGGCAAAGTGGATGTAAGTCAGACCTTTACAGACCTCCATTCTTTTGAGGCAGCAATCGGTTCAGTTGAACTTCAATCTCAGAGCCGTTTGTCATCGAGTGTGAGTTCTCACGCTCTCGAACGAGCAAAGGCCGAATTGTTGAGAATTGAATCACGAGGATGGAATATTACGGAATTACTCCAACTTCATGAACAAAAGCCGGATATTTTTTTCCGCCAATTCTCAAAAGCAATCGAGGCCATATCGCGAATCCAATCTATCCAACGAAGAATTGCTGCACTTGATTGGCGTAGAGATGTCCAACGAGCGGATGAGATCTCAGTTCAGGTGAGGGACCCGATTGCCTTAGTCAAACTTGAACAGCAAATACCTGCATTGATTCGTCACCTATCTGAACGCCCCGTCGAGGACAGTGATTTCAGTTATACGGCATGGTTGCCTGAGCAACGTCCTGTTCTCCTTCCAAGAGAACAGACAGTGTTACGAATGCGACCCGAGAAGATTCAACCTGAATCCACATTGGAGGAGGCTCATGAGGCCATGCTTGATGCCATGGAAGAATCCACAAATATCAAAACTGAAGTCGCAGAAAAGAAACCTGAACAAGAATCTGTTGGAAAGACAACAGAGTTGGAAATTGGCGAAGATGGCTTGACAGATGACGAATTTTTTGAAGATGAAAAGTGGTCTTCTGAGCGTTGGCGTTGGTGGCGAGAACGCCAACAGGCGTTAGAAAGGCAAGAGGAAAAAGAGTCACAAACCTCTCCAACTAAACCTCCTGAAAGAATTGAGCCTGCGACGATTATCGATTCACAATCACCGAACGGAAGTAATGCTACCGCCGATTTGTCTTCTTATGAATCGCTTCTCCGATTGTTAAGTCTGAACAAAGAAGCAGACATGCTCATTGGAAGCAAGGATGTTTCAACAGTGCGGAGAGCATTAGCATCGTTCGTTGGTGATGAACCACGTGATCTTCGTGTTGATCGGATGTTACGCCTCGTCTTGCGGTTATTGCCTCAAAATGATTCAAGTGACGCTGAACGAATTCGCATGGTCGAATCGATTGGAGATGCATTGCCAAAGTACAAACAATGGGTTCGAATGCGTTTAGAAGCTCGTCACATGGGCTCTTCTGGAGATTTCTTTGACGATGCAAATCGACTTGGAGTTGCACTTGAACGGACCCCAGGGCCGGGTGTGCGAATTCCATTACAGGCTGATGAGTTGCCTTTACCTGAAGTCGTAAATATTGATGAATTGCATCAACAGACAGAACGCCTTGTTCAATCGATGAACCTTCCATCGGCAGGCGGAGTTAACTGATCAAGCCAACTCATTGAGCAATGCATCTTGCTCTTCTTGTGAAATAACAGGCTTCTCATTTGGAGTAGCTTGTACAGCAATTCGAGGTGCTTCAGGCATAGGCATGTTGAGTGGAATTGGCTGATTCAAGTTGGTAGGAGGTGCTGGCATTGGAGCCAAAGGCGGTGGAAGTGGCGAGGCAGGGGGTGCAACCACAGGAACTGGAGGAGCGATTACAGGAGGGGGAGGAATAACTGTCGGTGGACCTGTTGGTGATGCCACTACTTGAGGTAAAGGCGAAGCCATTGGTTGAGGGGCAACATCATTCACAGTCGGTGGGCCACTTGGTTGAGCGGCTTTCTGCACATTGATTTGTTCAGCTACGGTTTCTTGTTCTGGTGGAGATGATCCATCTTTAGCACCGTTCATGATCTCAACAGGCTGTTGTATGCCCGTGGATGGTCCAGTAGACATTGGTAATTGTTGGAGTGGTTGGATTTGTGGTTGGGGGAGTACAGGTGCATGAAGTTGTGAGTGCAGGTCATTGATATCAGAGGCATCAAGATGCCCTGTTTTGATGTAATCTGCCAATGCAGGACCAACTAATGCCATGCTTGCCTTGAAACCAGGAATAAAACATCCCATTGTAGATAGTTCAATTTCATGTGAATTACCGCATGATGAAAACAGAAGTCGGTGCGTTTCCAGTTTCGTTGGCAGGAATTTTAATCCAATCAAGAACAGTGACAACCCGAGAATAATCGGCGTGAGTCCCTGAATCATCATGAGAATAATTCCCGCAACTCCAAATCCACCAGATATACCGAGCTGCAATGGAGCTGGCTTTTCAATAACATGCTGGAAACTCGTTAATTCAGCATCCATGACAAGTTGGACATCAATACGAGGAACCCCATCATTGTGTAATGTGGTCGTTACAACACGAAAAACTCCATCTCCAACGACGATTGAGGTTGAAGACAACCCATCCTTGGCTTCGGAGAGTGGAAACTCTTCAACATCCTCTTCATTGTTGTGAAACAGAGGCTTTGCTCGTATAGGTAATGCGCGAACATCCATCAATTCACGGGTTTCTTCTTCAGTGTCCTCAATCAACACTTCGTTTTCATCCTCTTTATCCTCGGTCGAGAGGGATGTGTCGTCTTCCATGTGTTCACCTTGTCTGAACAATGAAATGAACGTAACGGACTTCAACGATGGGTTTCAGAGAACCAAGATTTTGCACCGCTCTTCGAATCAAAACCCTTTCCAGGCTTAGTTCCAACTACGGTGCCAATAGAGGCCTCAGAAGCAATCTCTTGAATCCGGTCGTTAATTGGGCCGTTGATAATGAGAGCTTGTACACCTTCCGTACCAGCAGCGGATTTTGCAATAGATCCAGCACCCATTTCTTCACTGACTGAGCCATCAGCGAGAATGAACATTGCCTTGTTTTTACCAAGACTGTCTTGATGGTCGAACATCTCCTGGATTTCAGCAGGAGCAATTTCAGACTCAAAAACTTCTGGCATTTCTTCAACCCACTCGTCATTACTTCCGCCATGTTTCTCTTCGTCTTCCTTGTCTTGTGCCTGCATTGTCTTTGCAAATTTTGAAGCGTCGACTTTCATCGAAAGGGACTTGGTGATGGTTTTCTGGGGGAGTAATTCCCATTCTTGTCCAACAGGTGCTTGTGCAACGAAGTCAACTTTGAGAATTGCATGAAGTTGTCTGAACAGCATTTCACCGCCACGATCTCCATCGATAGCGAGGGTAACGGATTGCTTCCCATTTGCGAGATCAATCAATTCTTGCTTGATGTTTCCAGCCCCGTCTGCGCTGATTGCATTCTTTACGCCACAGTTGAGTAGGTTGATGACATCATTTCGTCCTTCGACGATGATTAACGAATCCGAACTCTGGACGTTTGGCCCACAAGTTAGGCCGTGGAAATTCGTGGCAGTTCCAACCGTTAACACGGACCGCACTTCTTCGACAACCGTTTTGCTGGCAGCTTCTCCTGAATTGACCAACTGAAGTAACAACTCTTTCGCACGGTCAACAACAGCAGTCCGCTTTGTTGCACGAACGTCTGATATTTCGAGAACACTGATTTTCGCCTGACATGGTCCAATACGATCGATTGTTTCGAGTGCAGAACCAATAATCGCAGTTTCGACATTGTCCATACTGCTTGGAATGAGAATCATCCCGTGCACCTTTCCACCTTTTGTTTCCATCTCGACGTCAACGTGTCCTACACGAGCCGTACGCTGTAATTTTCTAAGTTCGAGCTCATCACCGAGCAAACCTTCGGTTTGTCCCATGATTGCTCCAATGATATCCTTGCGCTGAACGGTACCGTTGACCTTAATGTCAGCTTTGATCAAATATTTCATTGCCTTTCCTTGCTTATTTCCTGAATTGTTTCTTCGAGCCAAATTGAATCCTCCTATCGGCTTCCTCACAGTCTACGCATTAATCCCAAAAAGGGGACGCAGTGCAACGGTTTAGTATAATTACCTAACCAAATGAATGTGATTCAGCAGTTAATGCTATGACCAATCCCTTTTGAATCCTGTGGAGAATTTGAGCCCAAAATTTAGGTTTTATTCTTTCGGCAAGGAAGAGGAGCGTTCGATCAGTTCAGCCTGCATTTTTTCGCTAAGGAAAGGAAGATGTGGATCTTCATCACCCATCGAATTTCTCCAAGCATCCATGGCCCGTGCCCAGATTTCTTCATCTGCATTCCATTCAAGCCACCGTTCAACAAACGCTACGTGACGCTGAACCTCCTCATCATCGGAAGCAAGATGCTTAAGCAACATATTGGTTTGAGCAAGAATCAGGCCCATTGGTGGTGCAATCAAGTACACACCGAAGGGGTTTCGTTCTGTAGAAATGGTGAGGTGCTCTTTCCATAAACCGAGTCCAACGTCGTAGATGTATCCTATTAAGAGAACCGTGAGGAGAACCAATACACCAATTGACATGAGTCCAACATAGGTCGAAGAGAAGCCAAAAATCTCATCTGAAAAACACAAACCACCATCACAATTCTTTTCGAAACGCCACTTCACGTATGGCCAAATCAATAGCGTTAGCGTGGTCGTCCAAAACACCATGGAAATGACGGTCTGAGACTGCTGAAGACGCCAATACTGGCGCATAAGGACCTTCTTCATGGTATGACGAGGACCAAACATTATTTTGAGTCACCGCCCGTTTAGGCTAGAAAACAGCGTAACAATACAAATCATCCAATACTAACAAAGGTCTCGACCCTTTAGGAATATCATGGATGTAGAGGAAGGTTTCACCACAAGCCTTCTTGGCAAGCGTATCCTCCTAGTTGAATTGCAACCTCATCACGGATTAATGCTCGATCCGCTAATAGAGGCAATGGCAACGTCTGGAGCAAGTGTTGATCTGCTCACAAACCGCTACCACAAGAAGTTCGCATCGATTCCCAAAAACACCAACCGCGTGAATAAATGGAAAACACTTCGATCTCGCGTTATCTGGTTTGCATCCAATCGCTTACCGCGAATGCTTGCATGGCATATCCAAAGCAAAAAATACGATGCAATCGTTTGGTCTTCCCTTGACCGCCAATCCCTTCGAGTAGCAAAATACATCACAATCCCACAAGCCGGAATCGTTCATGAGTGGAGAGAAAAATTCAGAGCATTGCCCGATTTACAACCTATCAAAACGCGTTCAGACTGCTCAATATTAACGATAGGAAAACACATCAAAGGAACGGGGATAGACAGTTACTTCTTACCCTACCATGTTACTGGATTTAATCCATCGACTGTATCTCGTTCTCGTGAAATGATTGTTATCGGCAACTATCAGCAATACAGAAGGGATTACGACTTGTTGTTTTCAACGATATCGAAATTAAACAACATAGAACAGGCTCCAACGATTTCAATTCTTACAAACTCCAAGTCTGGAGATGTTCAACAAGGTATAGGAAAAAGAAACTCAATGGGCCTTGAGGAACAAATACATTTCATTTATTCAGATAATTTACGTTCAGAACTGAGCTACCATGAAGCATGTGCGAAAGCGACATTCTGCCTTCCTCTTCTCGGCGCTGAGACGTATGAATCATACAGGACAACCCGCGTTTCAGGTACTCTTTCTAAAATTTTTAATTGTGAACTGATTCCAATTATCGATCGAAAGACTGCCGAATCTTGGGGTATTGACGAATCGATTGCGATAATCTATGAAGAAGGTGATTTAGAATATGGAATGAACCAATCCAACAACATCTCCATGGAGCAAATCAATGAAATGCAAAACAAAATCCGTAAATTAAAAACCATCGAGTTTCAAACCTCAATAACCAATCTTGCCACTTGTATTACAGACATCACTTCTCAAAAATGATCTTAATTCAAAACCCCGATATATTATCGGTAAAATGTCCGTAATTTGTAAATTCGTCGCGTGGGTTCAAGAAGAAGTTCTCCGTACGACAACTCGTGTCCGCCACATCCGTTCGTCGTCTCGCTGCATTTCGCAGTACGATTGAGGTGATGTTACTCGACGGTGTATTGACACGAGAAGAGAAGCGACTCATCATACGTCTTTCTTCATGTCTTAATCTCGAACCCCACCAACCTGCAGAGATTTACCAAGCAATAATCGATGGTGAGGAAACGGAAGATGGTGACATACTTACACCTCAAGAACAGCACGACGTCTACAAAACGGTGTTTGAGGTTGCGATTATCAACGCCTCGCTCTCCAAGGACGAGTTCCGAGTCATGGCGCATTTGCGTGACTTGTTCGCTATTGATGATGATGAGCACAATCTCGTCGAGCGCGAACTTCGGGATATGGTCAAGGAACGATTTGAAGATCCAAACATGGTTGAAAAAACACTTACCAATCTTCGCGATTCTGTCCGTGTGGTTACGACTTTGTTTGATAATGTTCGAAAAAAGAACCACGGTGAAACGTGATGGACGCAACCTCATTGGATGATTATTTGGACGGCTTTTCCTCCTTTCCTAGTCGGCGTAAGAAACGGTTAGCATTGCTTCGTGAGGCGTATACGTTCGGCGTGCCGGGAATGATTACAAAATCCATGACAGATCGTCTAGCACTATCGGGCCACTACACTTTTCACATTGGCACTCCAGACCCAGAGATGCGACGAATTGCTTCTTGGATGCTAACGAATGAACAAGATCGACTAAAGATAGCCAAATTTATACCTAAAATCTGGAAACGTGGCGGGAGAGAAGATCTGAAACTTGTAGGACTCCTTCTTGCGAACATGTCCGATGAGGAACTCGGAGAGAACGGTTGGACAGTATTCCTTCAACTTGTCCAAGAACGAGTATCTGTCGAGGTTTTTCTTGAGACAGCAGAAGAATTTCTTCGAGGAGGCCGGCAACTTCCAGATGATGAATGGATTCGAGATGCATCATCGCAGAGCAAAACATGGGCTCAATTGATGATTCTCCTTCTATCCCTTGATGAATCCAGGATTGCTCCACATCAGAGTCTGTTGGAAACCGCCCAAGAAGGCGGTGAATTGTTCGAACGTATCCGACAACGTCTCCTTCAACGATTATCTTGATGGGCCTTGAGCAGTACCGAGTACTATGGCTGAACGCTTTCTTCCAACTGAAGACCCCGTTCTTGAACAGGTTCTGTCATGGACGGTTGAACGGGATGCTCGAGACGTACGGCGTCTCCTCGAGTGGTTGCCTCAAGCTCGATCGAGCCGAGAGCGCCAAGCCTTACTTGATCGGGTACGTGATTTACTTGATGAGTTGGAACAAGCGATGACTGCACTCGATGAACTTGTGTGAGAACTATGTCGCTTCTGTGCTTAATCCTTGCAGGAGGCAAAAGCACCCGGATGAACCAGGACAAGTCCGTAATGTTTGATTCGGTGAACAAACTTTCCCAAATGTTGACTGCACGCGAATGTCGAGTCATTGTTGCATGCGGTTCAGAAGAACGAACATCCCTGTTCAACGCAGAATGCTGGATTGACCCTGTCGGAACGGAGTCACTAGCGCAAGTGATACATTCATTCAGACAAGAATATGATGAGGAGATACAACTTTTTCCATGCGATATGTTTCGACTGGATGAAGATGCTCTCGATGTTATACTCGCTCAACAACCAGGTATTCCAATTGATTCTAACGGACGAGAACAATTCACACTTGCTCGAATTCCAGAAGGATATAATGTACAAGAAGTGATGAGTTTGCGAGAACTCTTCTTGGGATTGAATCGCAACGCAATGAATGAACTCGGAAATAAATTAGAGAATTTCAATCATCAAGATCAAATCGATGCCCTGAACAAATCAAATCGATGACTTTTGGATAGATTCTATGTTCTTCAATCTGTACACGCTTTGCAAGATGAGAACGAGTATCATTATCAAAAACCGGAACCCGACGTTGAGCAAGAATAGTTCCCGTATCCATTCCAGCGTCAACAACGTGAACGGTACAGCCACTTACTAATGTTCCAGAGGCGAGAACACTCGTGTGAGCATCAGCGCCCGGGAAAGCAGGGAGTAGCGAAGGGTGAATGTTGACAATCCGAGGATAAAATATGTCTACAAATTGAGGTGTGAGCAAACGCATATACCCAGATAAGACAATCAAATCGACATCGTACTCCAGCATTGCCTGCTCAACCCGCATCTCCTGTTCTCGTCGACGTTCTTCTTGAGGCAAATTTACATCAATAGGTTCGATAATGAGAGGTATATCGTTTTGTTTTGCGAATTCAATACCTTTGGCTTCCTCCTTATCAGTGACACAGACAACAGTCGTGTGTGCACAACCAGTTCCTGATTGGTGCTTCAATAGGGCATTCATCCCAGTTCCAGACCCAGAAAAGAAAACAGCGATTCGAATAGGTTGGGAGGGACTGCCTTCTCGATCCAGCAACCGAATTCCTCCCATGTGCGGTCCAAGTCCTGATTCATTACAGTCCTTGCCCTATTCCTTATGAGTGGCAATTTACAGGCACACCATAGGAAGTAGGGTCATGGGAAGCCAAACGAACCAAGACACACCTCTCACCTTCAATTTTGAAGGGCTTTCGGAGGATGAAGTTCTTGAGGCTATTTTGGACATGCACAAACCTTCCAAGAATCCCGTCATACGGTGGTTATGGACTATTTCTGGAAGTATTTTCGTTGTCTTTGCAGCCATCGGGACGATTATTCCAGGATGGCCTACAACCTCATGGCTTGTTGCAGCCGGGTTCTGTTTTGGACGATCCTCAAGGCGAATGTTTCGCTGGCTGTTAACAAATCGAGTGTTTGGTAATGCACTTTTCGAATATTATGTCGCTGGACGTGCCCTCCCTCTCCACTCGAAAATAGTCATTATTGGCATCATTTCGGTTGTTTCAGCATTCTCAATTTACATTGTCACCAAATTAGGCGATCCAGGTTTCGGACAAACAACAATCGCGATTGTTGCAATCATTGGTATTTGGTTCGTAGGTTGGAAAGTTCCAACAGTACAGTTGCAACCCAGGCCAAATTAGAGTTCTTTGAGATGCGTTGCAAATCGATTTGCAATCGAAATCCCAACATCTGTGCATGATGCAGTTCCACCCAAGTCATACGTGAGGGATTTTCCATCCTTGAGATGTTCAGCAACACTTTGATCGAGAAGTTGTGACACATTCAACAAATCATCATCATTTGATCGCCGTGCTAACCAATCCAACATCATCTGAACCGAATTGATACTTGCGATTGGGTTGACTTTGTTCTGTCCTGCATGTTTAGGAGCTGAACCATGAACTGGTTCGAAGAAAGCATGGTCATCACCAATATTACCTGAGGCGGCCATACCCATTCCACCTTGAAGTACAGAAGCTAAGTCTGTTGCAATATCTCCAAACATATTGGAAGTGACGACAACATCGTAGAACTCAGGAGTTCTTGTCAACCACTGAGTGAACGCATCGATGTAGCCATAGTCTGTTTCGACGTGGGGGAAATTCCCTGCAATTTTGTCGAAACTTCGGCGGAACAATTGACAACCCCGAGTAACGTTGCTCTTGTCGATGCAAGAAACTCGTTGCTTACCATCAACTGGCGCCCCGTTACGGGTATTGCAGATGTCGAAACCCATCTTGATTAGACGTTCTGAACCGTGAGAGGAAATGGGACGGGGGTCGTATGCTACCTCGCCCTGAAGTCCAGGGAATTCAATTTCAGGTGGCTCGTAGCCCTCCAACCCCTTCGCTCGTTGTGCGCTACGATGAAGAAGAGAGTGATAGAGCCCTTCTGTGTTCTCACGAAGGATAACCATGTTGACCATATCAGGGTCCCAAATGTTTGTGAATCGTCCGTGAACCTTGTGAGGAACGCCCTCATAGAGGCGTATGGGGCGAACATTTGCATACAAATCAAGACCACTACGCATTCCAAGAATAACGGATCCACCAGCCAAATCACCGTTTGGAAGACGAGCACCTGGATAACCAATTGCCCCCATGAATATCGCATCTGCTTCATCACGGCAAAATTCAAACGAACCTTCAGCCCATTCTTCTCCAGTGGCAAGATAATGTTGGCCACCACAAGCAATCACATTCTGTTCAAACCCATGATTTGTATGCTCTTGGATGGTATCCAAAATGCGCTGGGCTTCGACCGCAACTTCCTTTCCGGTACCGTCGCCGGGAAGCACCGCAATAACGTGGTCGCTCATGGCCGTTCGATGTGCCAATACTACATGAAGGAGACCCATTTCTCCCCTGTAAATTTCAATGCCGGAACAAGCGATGTCCAGTAAAGAGCATCGAAATACCGAGGCGATTTGCGGCTTCAATAACTTCCTGATCTCGAATAGATCCGCCAGGTTGAACTATTGCGGAAGCGCCAGCAGCAGCGGCTTGTTCCAACCCATCAGCAAATGGGAAAAAAGCATCACTTGCGAGTACACACCCCATTGCACGTTCACCAGCCCGTCGCGATGCGATACGCACCGCCTCGACCCGACTGGTTTGGCCTGGGCCAATCCCAACAGTTGAAAGCCCTTGAACCATAACAATCGCATTGGATTTCACTTGTTCACAGACCCGTACTGCGAATTTCATCGAATCGATTTCTTCCGATGAAACCTGCCTTTCAGTGACTGTTTTGGCAGCCTTCCAATCGATGATAGGAGGCTCTTCAGTTTGGACAATCCAACCACCTTCAATTTGCTTCAAAATTCTCTTCCTTCCTAAAGGAGCCAACCGATTCTTAGGAGAATCAATCGTGAGTAACCTTCGATTACTTTTCTTCATGATGAATTCCTTTGCTTCATCCGTGTATCCGGGTGCAATGAGCACTTCAATGAACAATTCAGCCATTGCTTGAGCAGTATCAAGATTTACAACTTCATTGAAACAAATGATTGAACCAAAAGCAGATTCAGGATCACTTGCAAGCGCATTTGTAAATGCTTCAACTTGGTTTGATGCCAGAGCAACACCACATGGATTGTTATGTTTGACAATGACGCAAGCATGAGGAGTGTCTGGCCATTCATCTGTCGATAGAGAACGGCATAAACGAAGGGTAGCGTCAGCGTCAGAGTAGTTGTTGTAGGACATTGCTTTACCGCCTTCAACATGCGCAGTGACTAACGTAGAATGTTGGCCCAAAGCCTCATCATCGACGTATAATGCCGCACTCTGATGAGAATTCTCTCCATATCGCAACGTCTCCATTCGTATTGAGGATGCCAAAAGGGTATCATGGAATCGCTTTGATTGCTCTTCCACAGAATCAAACGATTCGGGCACACCGTTCCATCGTTGGTGAAGGGTATTTGCAATCGCCACATCATAGGATGCTGTATGTTCATATGCAACAAGAGCGAGTTCTTGCCTTCGGTCAATAGGTACTCCAGAAGGATTTCCGTTCGATTGATGAAGATCACGAACAATTGAATCATAATCTGCTGGATTGCAACAAATGATGACGTTGGCGTGATTCTTTGCCGATGCACGAACCATTGTCGGGCCCCCAATATCGATCATTTCGAGCAACGAATCTTCGTCCAAAGGAGGATCCGCTGAAGCCGCTGAAACGAATGGGTAGAGGTTGCATGCGACTAAAGTTATGGGCGTGTATTGCAAATCCTTCATTCCCTCACGATCTTCCTCTTTCTGTAATCGAGCTAACAGCGGGCCGTGTATCGCAGGATGGAGTGTTTTCACGCGACCATCGAAAATTTCAGGGTGCTGAGTCACATCAGACACACTCATAACCTCAAGACCTGCTTCTTTGAGTTTCTTTGCAGTCCCTCCAGTTGAAATTAATTCGAACCCGAGGTCGACGAGCGAGGTTGCAAATTCAACGATTCCTGTTTTGTCCCATACGCTCAACAGTGCGCGAGGTTTTCCCGAGTCCATGATTGCACCCGTTATCGCACTCTAGTATGTCTTTGTTATCAAGCATGTGATGAGGCCATTTGCTCAATCGCCACGCGAGGAGATGACTTGGTCAACGCGGAGTAAGCCACAGGCAGTCTCGACGGCTGCTTGCAAGGCATGTGAAACGGTGTGCGATGAAAGCAACACATCTTGAATTTCTCCAATACTACCATCCTTGCAAACCCCATAATGTCTGGATTGGTTTCTATGAGCTGCGCGCAACTGCAGCAATGTATCGATTTGATCTTCACCAGCGTTGAGTGCAAGCGTACTCGGAACTGTTTCAAGAGCGCGAGCAAATCCTTCAATGGCGAGGCGTTGACGGCCAGACACTGATTCTGCACCCTCTCTCAAATGAAGTGCAGCCGCTACATAGAAAGAACCCCCGCCAAGGATTGCGGCAGGATCTTCGAGAACACATTCAATGGAACGGAGCGCATCGTACATAGCACGAATGTATTCTTCAACAGCAGCTCCCTGGCCGCCTCCAACATCAAGCGTGACGAGTCCAGATGCATTACCAACTTCGACGATGAGCCGTGTATGGCGACCGTCTTCACGCTCTGAAACATGGACGAGGGCCGAACTGAGATGGCCGAGATTTTCTTCACCAACATCATCAAGATGATTGATTAATTTTGCACCAGTTGCAGCAGCGATATCTTCGATTCCATCATCTTCTAACATTCCTACAAGGAGAATATCATTGTCATAACAAGCATGTTGGATACGGTCATCTACTTCTTTTGATGTAAACACCACTTTCGCTCCCGATGTTGCAAGTGCGTCTATCTTCTCCTGGATGAGTTTCTCTTCAGCATCCAGAAATGCAACCATCTGTTCAGGTCGCTCGATTTCAATTTCAGCATCCCGTTTCGTCTTTTGGATAGTTAGGGGGCACGTTAATGCAAGGACACGGGAGGGTTGAGATATTTTTGGGGTCCGCTCCGAATCGAATTTTTTATCTAGAATCACGCCTTTGATTAACCGTGTTTCATGAATCGAATCGAACCCACGTTTTGCCATCCGAACGTTTTCTGCACGAACCAGGCGGCCACTTTCTTTCACGGTCATCATCGCCTCAACTAGCAATTGTGCGAGGTCGTCTCCACCTGCCTCCGCTGATTTACCAACCATGGATGTTCGAGCAACGAATTGCAAAGATTGTTGATCAATATTGTTTGTTGAGTATTCGTCAAGAATCTCAAGTGTGTTGATTACAGACAGTTGGTATGCCTCCACAAGAGCAAGTGGATGAACACCACGTTCCAGCAATCTTCCCGCTTCTTTCATCAATTCGCTGGCAAAGAGAAGGCAACCTGTAACTCCATCTCCACATGCATTTTCCTGAGATTCTGCAAGTTGGACAAAGGCCTTCGCCGCAGGATGTTTGACAAGAAGGTCAGCAACAATCTTTGCCCCATCGTTTGTTATTGCATTTTCACCGTTCGTTTTGTACATCATCTTGTCCAAGCCATTAGGACCAAATGTCCGGCGGAGAATGTCTCCAAAGGCCACAGCTGCTCCAACTAATTTCTGTGTAACGGCTACGCCACTGGTCACCGAAGTAGTTGGTCGAACAATAACAACAGGCGCACGCCCAGAACCATCGTCTTGCTGCGCCATGAAACTCGGGAGTAACCGTTCTTCAAGAAGTCTCCTTCTCAACGCCGACGCCCTTTACGCGTCTTTTTTGATCGGCCATGTTGCTCATACGCACGACTTTGGTAAGCACGCCGATCTTGATCATCAGACCAAATCGAGTGGTCAGAAACATCATCCGACTCAGGTAAATCGTCAAGTGATTCTATCGACAACCGGAGGCCTCCAAGCTGCTCTTGCAAAGCTCGGACGTTATCTCCACCCCGGCCGACCAATGTGGAAATCATGTTCTTGGGAGCATAGACGGTAGCAGAAGAATCACTTGTAAATTGAACACGGACATGCACTCCCGCCCACTGTCGAATTGTATGAATTAACTGCTTTTGAGCGAGTTGTTGCAAGGGTTTCTTTTGGCGAGCCTCAGTTACTGGCACGACTGCAAGTTCGGATCCAAATGCGAACATCTCATGTGTGACTTTCCCACTTGGGAATTCAACAACCTCAATGACAGGCCGAGCGAGTTCTTCTTGCATTCCTGACGGAGGTTTGACCGTCAGCCTCAATTCGAGAACTTGTTGAATCTTACCTGCTTCAACGTGCAACACGGTATCAAGAACCTGAGAAACCAAACCTAACTCAACCTTCCCAATGAGGCGCTGTATGGCTTCAAGTGCAGAATTAGCGTGTGTGACCCCAAGGAGACCAACTCCAGCAAGGCGGACATCTGCAAAGATTTCGAAATCTCTAGCACGTCGCACCTCATCAAAAATCACGAAATCAGGTCGAACAAGGAAGATGATTTCAGCAGTTTTCTCAAGGTCGCCTTCAAGGGGAGCATACTGAGTAATTCGATCAGCAAGTTGCAAATCTCTTGGTGCTTCCATCGTTTTGACCATTGCACCAATGTCATCGTCGAGGTACTCAGCGATGGCCTGGGCAAGAGTGGTTTTACCCGAGCCAGGGCGGCCACAAATGAATACACCTCGATGGTGGTTGGAAAGCCGTTCAACAATTTTAGAGTCTAAATCATAGTCACTTAGGGACAATTTGGCTACAGGTCGTACAACGGTTATTTCCCGGGCATCTGAAAACGGGGGGCTTGCACACGTAATTCTTAAATCACCAAGTTGCAAAACCTGACAACCCTTCCTGTTGATTTCAAGAAAGCAGTCACTTCGATGTTGATTCTCCTCGACAACGGTTTGGAGTGTCTCTTGCAAGGATTCTAACTTCAGATTATCCCAATCACCATCTTCATCATCAAGTTCAATCAACTTCAGTTGACCAATCGTTCCTCTTTTTACACGAGGGGGACAGTCAGCCTTCAGAAAGATGGTGTGAACATCTTCCTCTAGCAATTGCTCTAACTCAGAAGGAAGCTCAGGATGTTCTCCATGCTTTGCCATGGGTGCAATGTTGCGGCGGAGGCATTTGACCCTTCGCACACTCAAACAGATGTTGTACCCGGTTCAAGCATACCAAACGTCCACCAGATGTACGCATTTGTTCCGATGCTTCCAATGATCGACCCCACCAATGGGAAATCATAGAAGTAAATGCACCAATAGGTAAGGCCCGCTGTGACTACAACGAAGGCCAAGATGTTCAACACACCACCGTTCTTCATTCCGCTGAGTTGCACGGTTTTCTCATATCGAGTAGCTCCCCAGATAAGGGCAACAACACACGAGAGGATGGAGAATGTAATCGCCGCATCTAGGACAGAATCTTGGACAAACCATGTTCCAAATGATGCAATTGTGACACCAGCCAGTAGCCAAAGCATGACACGTTCGGGGCTCATGATGTACCCAGTTGGCTTCATCTCTTCAATTCTCGTGTGCCTGAACGTCCTGAGGTGATTAATTGAGAACGAGCATTTTCGATGCATTGTATGGTCCTAAGAATGGATCCCGCTGAAGAGGCTGTTGAAGGTGATTTGTTGGCGAGAAAATCGTGGAGGACACCTTCAAGAGGCGTGAGATTGGATTCTACCAATACTGTCCTCTGGTCTTCGTTTTCAATAATGTAGTTGTTATGATTTTGCAACTGAATCATTATTTTGCCATCCGAGCCTAGGATTTCCAGTTCTGAAATATCTGCTGTAGCATTCCATCCAACATCGATGTGAATTTCCACCTGATTAGGATATTCAAGAGTCAACTGGGATTGGGATCCTGATCCGAGGACTTCAGAGATTCGTAGTGGAGCTTGATCGGCCAAGATATATTCTGCTAAGTCAACACCATGAATCGCTAGCGAGTCTAGGGAATGTGAGATGCCATCATCCTTCCTTGTGGTTTTCTTTCGGTAGCGGATGGATTGAATAGCGCCAATTTCACCTCCGTGTATCATTGACTTTGCATCCTCGATGCAGGGGTGGAATCGAAGGAGAAACCCGCTTTTTAGGGCGCCCCCTTCCTGAATTGCGGTGGATACAAGGATGGATGCATGATCAAACGTTGTTGCCATAGGTTTTTCCAAAAAAACATCAACTCCTTGAGAAAGAAATTGACGACCAAGAGAATAGTGTGTTTCATTTGGAGTAACAACTACGACAGCATCAAGATCAAATTTCTCAACGAGCGTCTTGGGATTGTTGTGAATCCGAATAGCCTCGTTTTGTACTGCACGTAGAGCAACTTCATTGATATCGCAGGCAACGATACAATCGACAACATCAGGAATGTTTTGCAAAGCCATGAGGTGTTTCACGCCCCATCGGCCACAACCAACAACACCTACTCGTTTACGCACAAATCAAGGGTAACCCTGTAGCAATTGATGTTTGGCTTTTGGCCATGCCTACGTTAACTAATAGGCGTATCCAATATCAACATCAAACATCACAACATCTGACAATTCCATCGTATCTAAATGATGGGCTGTGATTCCAGCCCCAGAAATTGCATAGATGTAATCGCCCATGAAAATCGTCCGGCGAATGTTTTCTCCGCCACCCCACCAGAAATTATGCTGGTCATCGTTAACAAGAGAGGAGTGATTCACTTCACCGTGTATTGCCATCGAACCAGTGCTTTCATCGACATTGACGATGATTGCTTTTGAGACATATTCATACGACCAATGGTATCCGATATTGTCGTCATAACTCTCGATGTACCTGTACGTTGAAAGAGGGACTGCAAGCATTTCTTTTGGCCCCCAATATTGGAAGGCTTTGTGTTCATACTTCGCTTCAGAATACGACCAAGTCCAACGATTATCATCAGGATCATCAACAGGAGATAGCATGAGCGTATCTGCAACTGCTGGCTGTGTCAGGTCGCTGATATTGAATGTGGACAGACGTGTGCTCGACCAATCGAGGCCCAACCCGTCATCACCAGCAGGCCCCATTCCGATGGTAAGGAGCATATCATCGTGAAGTGGGTGAATGTAGGTCGAGACCCCCGGAACCTCCAATTCTCCTAGAATCGTTGGACTTGCAGGGTCTGACAAATCAATCGTCCACAACGGATCAATTTGTTCGAAGGTTACGAGATAAGCGCGGTCTTCGACAAATCGGGCAGACCAAATTCGTTCATCCTCAGCAATTTCATCGAGGCGACCATACTCGAGGAGGACTTGTTGATCTGTTTCCGGATTGACGCCTCGTACGAGAGTGACGATTGAAGACGACATTGGTTCAGGATCGTCCATCCACCATCGATTCCACTGGCCAACAGTAGTAGCAATTCGCAATACACCTTCGTGTTCAGATATACAGAACTGATTCAATATTTGACCGTCAATTCTTCCTGAACCAGTGTATGTTGTTGCGCCTGGAACGGAAATATCGAAAGTGTGGATGTTTGTCATTTCATCAACATCATCCTGGCCCCAGAACCACCACCAATCCCACGAATTCTCTGTGAGGACGAGAGCGTCCTGGGAGGCATAGACGAGAGGATGATTGCTGAGCAAATGGTCGGATTCGAAATCGAATGTCGGAGAGAACAAATCGAGAGAAAGGATGTTGGTAAATCCACGACTAAATCCGTCCATTGGTTTCGCAAAGTTTTCACACGATTCAGAACGCATGTCGTGTTCAACAATTTCTCCGTTCACTCGCTGGTAAATTTTCGGAACGAGGTCTTCTAATGCAAGACCCTCGAGAACCTCATCATTCGCTTGGATTGCTTGCATGGCGATCATTTCACGATAGGATTTACGTTCTGGGTCGTCCCATTTGAGTTCGTAATAAGCACTCGGCATGTTCAACCAGTTCGTTAAATCCGGAATGTTGAGCCATGAGTGGGTTATGGCTCGAATAGAACCATCAATTTCCCGAGCATCAACATTGTACCCTTCTAGATAGAGCTCTTGAATGACTTCTGGATTCGACCGATTGGAAATATCGAAGGTTGTATATTTGGTCAATGAACTAACACGCCATTGACTGTACTCTCCTCCCCAGCGCAGGTAGTCATACAAGTCATCCTCGGCCTCGATACTCCATGGGTTGTAACTTGAGAGTACAATCAATCGATCATCCTGCAACATCATCGATATTGGCGATCCTTCGATCGAAGAATTACTTGCGAATTCAATTTCTCCAAATTCTGGAATCTCCATGATTGAGAGGGATGAACCTTGAAGGACATAGATGAAATATCCATCGGTTTTGATGAAATCCGCTTCATCAACCCCCTCTTCTTGATTATTTGTGCCACTAAAATCTTCACCTTCGGTTCGACTTGGTTGAGATTTAGCGACATTTGATGCACCTGTATCTCCATCCATTGACGCTTCGGCAACGACTCCATCATCGAACCAACCGCCTCCTCCGTAATACACTTCATCGACAGCCTGCAACAGCTCCGTCCGATATTCTTCAGCAATACTTGCTTTGAGGCTGTATTCCATATTGTTGCAAGAATCAAACTGAACCAACTGAGGCTGAGAAATCGTGCGCTGTGTCTTTGTTTTCCAATCATCTGGTAGTTCGATGATAATTTCATCACGTACGCTTCCAATACATCCTGCAGTTAACATCAAGAATACCAGTCCGATTGAGGTGGCTATCCTTTTGTTCATGCATCTATGAAAGACTGCAACATTATGAATCAGTTGGTAATTTGCTTCGATATCCACTCGGACATCATTATGTGCTAAAGCCCAGTACGCTCAATCATGCCAGAAAATGTTGAAATTGAGCGACGTTTTCTTGTTGACGGTCGTCATGAAAGGCCTTGGATAGACGAATCATCAGAACGGATTCATGTCACTCAATGGTATCTAGATCGGAATCAGATGACTGTATCAGAGAACAATGAAATCATCATCTGTTCAGGAGAGGTCCTTGTTTCCGGCATTGAAGCAGGTATCGGGGAATCTATCAAAATCGAACCGAATTGGACGGTGCGTATCCGAAAGTGGAATGAGACATACCTGTTAACTTTGAAAGGGCCCAGGCAAGGAGCGACTGCAGTCGAATACGAATGGCAAGTTGACTCACAAGTAGCAACCAATGTTGTTCAGAAATCAAATACGGTATGTGTTGAAAAATATCGATATATCTTGAAGAGCGAAGATGGCCGGATTTGGGAAGTGGATGAGTTTGAAGGCCACCTTTCGGGACTCATTATCGCAGAAGTTGAGTTGGAGCATGAGGACTCTCCAATTCTTATTCCTCCTTGGGCGGGCATGGAATTGACCCATCTCGACGGATGGTCAAATGCTGCTTTGGCAAAGATGCTTCCTCAAGAGTAAGTGCGCAGAGCTTCGCAAATGCGAACAACCTCTTCATTGGTAAGCCCATGATGGACAGGAATTGATACTAGTTCTTTTGACAGCAGTTCTGTAATTGTAAACGCTTCTTTGGACTGTGGATGGTCTGAATAAACAGGATGAAGGTGACATGGCGTTGGGTAGATCAACCTGCAAGCGATGTTGAATCCATCCATGTGTTCAATGAATTTTTCAACATTGGATGTTTTGATGCAAAATTGATGCCATGCATGTTCCGATTGGGGTCGGATTCTTGGGCAGCCCAAATGCTGATTCTCATCCAGAATCGTTGCAAAGGTTTGGGCGAAAGAGCGACGTTTTTCGAGCCATGCATCGAGGTGAAGCAATTGCTTTCGACCAATTGCGGCAAATACCTCAGACATACGCATGTTTGTCCCTAACTCCTGCGAAAGAAGGGAACCATCCCGGCCGTGATCGACGATGGATTTTATTCTCTCTCCTATGGCAGAGTCTGCTGAGGTAATCATGCCTCCCTCACCTCCCACTGCAACATTTTTTGATGGGAAAAAGGAAAAGCATGAAACCGTGCCTAATGCACCAGCCATTGTCTTCTTTCCATCCAAAAGAATCGAGGCTCCATGAGCCTGTGCAGCATCTTCAATCAAAGCGAGATTTCTGTTTTCACAAAGGGCAATCAGGGATGGATCATAACATTGTCCAAACAAATGTACGCCAATGATTGCCTTGGTTTTTGAAGTGATACGGCGCTTAACATCGTTAACATCTAAGCAGTAATACTCACTTTCGACTTCTGCAAAAATAGGAGTTGCTCCCGTCATTGAAACAGATGTTGCGGTCGCAATGAAGGTCAATGAAGGAACAATTACTTCGTCACCAGGACCTATCCCCAGTAATCGCAACGAAGCGATTAGCGCCCCTGAGCCGCTGTTGCATGGGGAGGCATATTCGACACCACAATATGTTGCAAATTCTTGTGCAAAGGCTTGTCCTTGAGGTCCCTTGACCCAACGTCCGGAGTCTAATGTGTTGAGTGCTGCTTCACGCATGTCCTCAGTCCATGATGGTCGGGCCAATGGAATACGCTCTGACATGAATCGGCGAATGATTTGACCTTCAAGAGCATGCGCTTTGCCCCATCTGCGCGACGTTGATTTCAAGACCCCAACCTTCCCTGCTGTGTTATGGTGTCCGATGAAGAGCAACCCTCTCCATCGGAATTGGCTTCACTTGTCAAAGATATTCTTGACCCGGATCTCCCA
>VMHT01156481.1_pt1 | contig 22538 bp, 39 predicted proteins | sample 4693611 | NCBI WGS metagenome assembly VMHT01 (sample SAMN12280063, study PRJNA550983) | marine metagenome | isolation source: seawater sampled from same location over 5 years 0.02-0.2 micron viral filtrate | place: USA: collected off the coast of southern California halfway between the port... ...
CACCAGCTACAGCGACAACAATAAATATTACAGGAACAAATTTTTCAGGAATACCAAGAGTAGAATTTATAAAAGCAGATGGTTCAGTAACAACAGCTAACACAGTTAGTTTAACAAATGCTACAACATTAGCTGTTAATGTTACTTTAGCATTAGGAAACTATTATGTAAGAGTAGAACTTGATGATGGTAACTCAGGTAGAAGTACCAATGCAATTATTACAGCTTCAACAGCTCCAAGTTTTTCTACAAATGCTGGATCATTAGGAACTATAGCTGGTAATTTTTCAGGAACTGTAGCAACGATTGCTGGATCATCTGATTCAACAATTGCATTTTCTGAAGTAACGTCTGTATTAACAAATGCTTCACAAGCTAATTGTACTTTAAATTCATCAACAGGTGTTATTACAACTTCTGATTTTGGTGGTAGTTCAACTACACCAACAACTTATAACTTTACTATACGAATAACAGATGCTGAAAATCAAACAGCTGATAGAGCATTTTCATTAACAAGCTCATTTGGAGCAACAGGTGGAGGACAATTTAACTAATGGCTAACACAAAATTAAATAGAACAGCAGGATCAACAGGTAATAGAAGAACTTGGACTTGGAGTGGTTGGGTTAAAAGATGTCATGATTCAAAAGGAACTGATCCTAAAGGTGGATTATTTGCTACTTATACAGATGGTAATAATAGATTAGATTTTGGTATTGATGCTAATGATAAATTCTTTTTTAAAGAAAAACAATCATCAACAAATATAGATTTTACTACAACAGCTGTATTTAGAGATTTATCTGCTTGGTATCATTTTGTAGTAGCAGTAGACACAACACAAGCAACAGCTTCAAATAGGGTAAAAATATATGTAAATGGTTCACAAATTACTGCTTGGGTAGATAACACATATCCTAGTCAAAACTATGATACTCTAATGAATGTTTCAGGCAGAACTTATTTAATTGGTACGACTGATGGTTCTTCAAATTATTGGAATGGATTAATGTCTCATGTTCATTTAGCAGATGGAACACAATACGCAGCATCTACTTTCGGTTCTACAGATGCAACAACTGGAGAATGGAAAATAAACACATCACCAACTTTTACTCCAGGAACTAACGGTTTTACAGTTTTAAAAGACGGAAGCACAATTACGGATCAATCAGCCAACTCTAACAACTTTACATTAGGTGGTGGTACACTAACTAATTCTGAAGATTGTCCTAGTAATGTATTTGCTACAATAAATTACCAGTATTATGTAAATAGAGCACAATCAGTAACTTTAAGTAGTGGTAATACAAAAGTTGTATCATCAGGTAATAATTGGAAAAATTTTGTTTCAACTCTTTCAATGGGTAGTGGAAAATATTACTGCGAATATAAAGTTGATGCTTGGAATAATAGTAACTTACAGTTTGTGGGTGTAGTTGCTGACTGGCTAAATTTAAACAAAAGTTCACATCCTGACAGTTTTGCTGGAAATGCCACAAATGGTATTGGTTATGCTATGAACGGAAATTATACTTATAATAACTCAGATACATCAGGTGGAGCAAGTTATGCAGCTAATGATATTATTGGAGTTGCTTTAGATGCAACAAATGCAAAACTTTATTTTAGTAAAAATGGCTCATGGCAATTTTCAGGAGATCCATCAAATAATTCAGGTGGTATAAGTATAGCTGCTAACTTAAATTATTTCTTTGTTTTTGGTCACTATGGTTCACAAGGTGGATCATTTAACTTTGGCAACGGATTTTTTGGAACAACAGCAATATCTTCTGAGGGAACTAACGCATCAGGCATTGGTAAATTTGAATATGATGTACCAACTGGCTTTGCAGCTTTATCAACGAAAGGATTAAATAACTAACATGGCATTTACAAATATAAATAAAAGTTCAGATCATTTTACTACACATATATATACAGGTAGTAATTCAGCTCCTAATGCACAAACTGGTATTGGACATCAACCTGATTCTGTTTGGATTAAACCAAGAAATTTAGCAAACAGTCATAGATGGCACTCAACTCTTTTAACTGCTCCTGATTATTATGTAATGCCTGAAAACACAGATGCAGAAGCTACAAATGATAACTGTATAACTTCTTTTAATAGTGATGGTTTCACACTTGGAAATACTGATAATGGTTGGAACGGAAATTATAACTATGTGTCTTGGAACTGGAAAGCCAACGGACAAGGTTCATCAAACACAGATGGAAGCATAAACACTACATACACTTCAGCTAATACGACATCAGGTTTTTCAATGGTAAAATACACAGGCACAGGTTCTAATGCTACAGTAGGTCATGGATTGGGAGTTGCTCCAAAAGTTGTGATGATTAAAAATTTAGCAAGAGCAGAAAATTGGTTAGTAGGTCACAGTTCATTAGGATTTACAAAATTTTTATCAATAGATATAACTAATGCTGCACAAACAACATCAAATAGATTTAACGATACTGCTCCAACATCTACTGTATTTAGTGTTGGTACTTCTGATGGTTCAAATAAATCAGGTGATAGTTTTATAGCTTACTGTTTTGCAGAGAAAGCTGGATTTTTTTCTGCTGGATCTTATAAAGGCGGAGGTAATGCTGATGGCAGTTTTGTACAGACAAATTTTAGACCTAGTATGGTTATAATTAAAAATTATGAAACTACAGACCAATGGCAAATGTTTGATAGCAAAAGAGGTATAAATGGTGCTATGGGTTTTGTTTATCCTGATAGCCATGAAGCAGAAACAGCAACAGTACCAATGGATATATACTCAAATGGTTTTAAATTTAGAGATACAAGTCAAGCAAGAAATGGAACTAATTATGATTTTATTTATATGGCTTGGGCAGAAGCACCAATAGTAGGAAGTAATAACGTACCATGTACAGCAAGGTAATTAATATGAAAAATTTTGGAGGTCAAATTGTCTAAAGCAAGAGATCTAGCAAACTTTGTATCAGGAACTAATAGTGCAATCACTACTACACAAATAGATGATGATGCAGTAACTAATGCTAAGATAGCAAACGAATCTATTACTATAAATGGTTCGGCAGTTAATCTTGGTGGTTCTGTTACAGTTGGTGAAACAAAACCAACAATCTCTAGCATAAGTCCAAGTGTTATTGAAAATACTCAAACATCTGTTACAATAGCTGGAACAAACTTTGTATCTGTTCCAACAGTAGAAGCTATAAATTCAACAGGTGCTATTGTTAGAGCTGATGAAGTTTCTTTTAGCTCTTCAACGTCTATTGTAGCAAAATTTACTTTACCTGTTGATGGAACATATTTTGTAAGAGTTGAGAATAATGATGGTAATGCTGTTAGATCATCTTCTGCATTATTAACAGTTTCAGATGCTCCAGCTTGGACTACTTCTGCTGGATCACTTGGAAGTAATGCTGCTGGTAGTTCAGTTTCTTATACAGTAGCTGCAACTAATGCTACTAGCTTTGCAGTACAATCAGGTTCTTTACCAGGAAGTGTATCTTTAAATACTTCTACTGGTGCGATTACAGGAACTGAAAGTGGAGCTACATCAGAAACAACTTACAGCTTTACAATTAGAGCTACTGATGCACAAGGTCAAACAGCAGACAGAGCTTTCAGTATAACAATAACAGTAGGAATTAATAACTCAGGACAATTTAACTAGGATAATATTATGGCAACAGGATACTTAGAACATACAGTAGGAACACCAGGCACAAATGGTAATAAAAAATTAACTTTTTCTGCTTGGATAAAAAGAGGTGGTATTGATACAGAACAATCTTTTTATGTTACTAGAACTGATGGTTCAAACTTTGTAAGATTTAGATTTCTTGATACAAATTATATTAATATAACTTCCAACACAAGTGGTACTAATTATTATGCAACAACAAATAGATTATTTAGAGATACAAGTGCTTGGTATCATATAGTTATTGCTTACGATACAACACAAGGTTCATCAGCTGATAGAATTAAAATGTATGTAAATGGAACACAAGAAACTTTTTCAGCTTCTAATTATCCAGCACAAGATGCAACTCTATATATGTTAGCAAGTGGACAACCACAAAGAATAGGTCAAGAAAGTGGTAATGCATATTTTAATGGTTCTATGACACATGTTCATTACACAGAGGGACATGCTTATGCAGCTTCAACATTCGGTGAAACAGATTCTGTTAGCGGAATTTGGAAACCGAAAACTGCACCATCAGTAACTTACGGAACTAATGGTTTCTTTTTAAAATTTGAAAATGGTGCTGCTATGGGTACAGACAGTTCAGGTCAATCAAATACATTTACTGTGAACAACTCAGTAACTCAAAATGTAGATACACCTAGTAATAACTTTGCTACATTAAATGTTCTTGCTAGTACAACTTCACAAAATGAATTTCAATATGGAAATTTAGAACATTATGGAACTTCAAATTGGACTGGTGCTGTAACAACTTTAGGTGTATCAAGTGGAAAATATTATGCAGAAGTTAAAGTTACAGATAGAGATAATTTTAGTGTAGGAATTGTAACTTTATCAGGCACAGCAATTAATAATATAAATACTAATAATAATGGTAAAGTTGGAAAATATGTTGATAGTTGGGGAATAGAGGGTTCAGGTTCTAATTTATCTAAAGGTAACAATGGTTCTGCTTCAAGTTATGGTTCAGCTTTTACTAACAATGATATTGCTATGATTGCTTTAGATGTTGGAACAGGTTCTAATGGTGCAGTTTATTTTGGAAAAAATGGAACTTGGTTTGATAGTGGAAATCCAGCAACAGGAAGTAATCCAGCATTTAGTTCTTTATCATTTTCAGACGCAGTAGGTTTTATGAGTGGATTAGAAACAGGTAGAGTACAATGGAACTTCGGACAAGGATATTTCGGCACAACACAAGTAGCTTCTGCTAATGCAGATGCTAACGGACATGGTATTTTTGAATATGCAGTACCATCAGGATATTACACACTTAACACTAAAAACATAAAGGAGTTTGGATAATGGCTTATATTTCATTTCAACCATCAGATTATTTTAATACTAAACTTTATTCAGGAACAGGTTCTTCTAATGCTTTAACAGGTGTTGGATTTCAACCTGATTGGGTATGGATAAAGTGTAGAACAGATGCACAAAATCATGCTTTATATGATGCTGTAAGAGGTGTACAAAAAAAAATATCTTCAAGTACCAATACAGCAGAAGCAACAGCTACAACTGAATTAAGTGCCTTTGGGTCTGATGGTTTTACTGTTTTAACAGATGGTCAAGTTAATGCTTCAGGACAGACTTATGCTTCTTGGAATTGGAAAGCTAATGGTGCTGGTTCTGCTAATACAGATGGTGCTATAAATTCTACAGTTTCAGCTAATACAACAAGTGGTTTTTCAATAGTAAGTTATACAGGTACTTTATCAGGTAATGGAAACACAACAGTAGGTCATGGTTTGGGTGTAGCTCCTAAAATGATTATAACAAAATCTAAAAGTAATGGAGAAAATTGGGGAGTTTATCATAAAGACTTAACAGCTAATCGTATATTACAATTAAATACAACTTCTGCTCAAATTGATACGTCATCAGAGGGTACAGTTACAGCACCTACATCAAGTGTTTTTACTGTAAACTATAGAGGTGAATATGGAAATAGTGGACAAAATTATATAGCTTACTGCTTTGCAGAGAAAAAAGGATTTAGCAAGTTTGGTTCATATACAGGAAACGGAAGTTCTGATGGTAATTTTCTTTACTGTGGCTTTAAACCAGCTTTATTTGTAGTTAAAAGATATGATGCATCAGGTGAATATTGGAATGTATTAGATAGTAAAAGAAATCCTGAAAATCCAGCAGATGATTATATTTATTGGAGTGAAAATCTTGTTGAAGGTGTTAAAACACAAAAAATTGATTTCGTAAGTAATGGAATAAAAATTAGAGGAACAGATGGTGCTTTTAATGCAAGTGGCGGATCATACATCTATATGTGCTTTGCAGAATCCAGTATCGTATCATCAAATGGAACACCAGCTACGGCAAGATAATGGCAAACAGTTATAAATTTAAAGGTGTAGCTTTAGCAACTACATCTGAAACATCTTTACTTACTGCTGGAACTAATAATAGCATTATTATAAAATCAATTAGAGCTACTAACAATACATCCAATACACCAACATTATCTATGGATGTTTTAGATAGTTCAGCAAGTACAGAGTTTACAATACTTAAAACACAATCATTAAGTGCAAATACATCAACTGAAATACTTAGTGTGCCTTTAGTTTTAGAGTCATCTGATGCTTTAAAAGCAACAGTTTCTTCTACAGACTCAGTGCATATTACAATTAGTTATTTAGATATATCTTAATGAAATTAGTACCTATACCGAATGACCTTTTAGACAAGGTTTGGAAAATAGTAGAATCAGATATTACAGAAGCTCTAGCTTTTTCAGGCAGCCATACTGATGCAGAATTTGTTTTAAAAATGTTAAAAGAAAACAGATTTCAGTTATGGGTGGTTTGGGATAAAGACGAAAAAGGAATAGACAAACAATATAACGGAGTTGTTGTAACAGAGATTGTACAAAGAAAATTAAAAAAATCATGTCATATTTTTATTATGACAGGCAAAGGCAGAAATAAGTGGCAACATTTAATTTCTGTAATTGAAGATTTTGCACAACAAAATAACTGTGATGGTATGGAAATCATATCAAGACCAGGTTGGCAAAAAATTTTACAAAATTACAACTACAAAAGAACACATATAGTTCTTGAAAAACAACTAACTAAAAAGGAAAAATAATATGTCATTTGGAGGAAGCTCAGGCGGTGGTCAAGTACAAAACCAAACAGTAAACCCTTATGCACCAGCTCAACCAGCATTAAATCAGATTATATCTGAAGCTGGTAATTTGTATAATCAAGGTGTAGCTGCATCAGGATATGTTGCACCAAGCACACAAACATTACAAGGTTTAGGCACACAAGAAACTATGGCTGGAGCTGCTAATCAACAACTAGCAGATACACTATCAGGTAATTATTTAAACCCATTTCTATCACCTATTATACAAAATGCAGCTCAGGATGCTTACACTAATGTTGCAACACAATTTAGTGGTGCTGGTCGAACACCAGGTTCACCGATGAGTCAGCAACAAGTTACTGAACAATTAGCACAGTCTGCATTACCTTTAGCTTTTCAACAATACAATACTGAAAGAGATAGACAGTTAAATATTGCACAAACATCACCAACTTTATTACAAACAGGCCAACAATTAGAAGCACTACAAAGACAACAAAATTTAGCACCATTCCAATCCTTACAACAATATGCTGGTCTTGTAAGTCCTATAGCTAGTGGCTTCCCTGTACAATCAGCACAAACACAAACACAAGCTAGTCCAGTTACAACTGCATTAGGTGGAGCTTTAATTGGGTCTAGGTTTGGTGGCACTGGAGCTGTGCTTGGTGGAATTGGTGGATTATTAGGAGGTTTATTATAATGGAAAAAATTAAAAAATATATTTTCGATTTAGAAACTAAAATAAATAACAGACCATCTAAATATATTTACATATTATTTATTATATCTGTTATTGGAATAATTTTATAATATGGCTGAAGATTACGAATCATTTGATTCTTATGGTGGAATGACCGATCAAGGCGAAGTATCGTCTGATAGTGGATTTAGTAATAATAGTAGTTCTAATACATCTTCTACAAGTAACAACAACACTACTTATAATGATTCACAAGATGATGATAAGGCCTTATCGTATGTAAACTTTGATCCAAGTACACCCACATCTTCATTAAATAATATAGGTGGCAATAGTGATAATAATGTTGGTCTTTTAGCTGAGGCTTTGCAATTAGCAAAAGTACCTTATGATTTAATTAAAGGTAATTTACCTACATCTGTTTTATCTTTATTAGGAAACAACCAACCAAAATCTATGCCTAACACAACAGGTGAAGATGGCATTGGTGAGGGTGATTATAATACCAATAGGGATGTTTTTGATACAGTTAATGAATTTAGAACTGATTATAATACTTTAGATCAAGAGCAACAAGCCTTAGTCGATCAAGAATTTTTTGATGCTGGTTATAGAACAAAAGATTTTAGAGATTTTTATTCAGGTGATACAACATTAACTAATAAACAATTTACTACACCTGAGTCAGATAATGTAAGACGATCACTTACTTATGCTCCATTTGTCATTGGTGGAAATGAAGCTCCACAATCAATGGTTAATTATTACTTTGCAAACTTAGGAAACAATGAATCTTTATCACAAGGTTTAATTGATAGTTATACAACTGCAAAAAACAACATAGCTTCAACATTAGGTCTAGTAGATAACACCAATCAATTTGGTTTTTCATCTACACCTAATTCACCTTTTACAAGAAACAACAAAACAGGTAATCCATTCTACATAGATTACATGATAACAAGAGGATTAATTTAATGACAGATGATGATAATAAAACAAAAGGTTTATTATTTAGCCCTGAAGTATTAGGAGGTATTGGATTACTTACTGCTGGATTATCAGGCAAAAGTCCAAGTGCAGCTTTTCCAAGTATGTTACAAGGTTTACAAACTGCAAATCTTTATCAAAAATATTTAAAAGATCAAAAACAAACAGAAGCATTAGGTGAGTTCACAAAAGATTTACCTAAAGATCAACAACTATTAGCTACTGCTTTTCCAAAACAATTCGTAACCAATAAATTTAAAAATGTAAAATCAGATATTAAAACTTTTAAAAAAGGAACTGATGTCGTAAGTTTAGATTTATCAAATGCATCAGACAGAGCTAAATCAAGACAGTTATTAGCTGATGGTTACACTGCATTTACACAATCAGTTCAAGGTGCTGATCTTGGTTCTTTAGATAAAAGTGGAAAATCTAAATCTCAAAAATCAATTATTGATAATACAAAACTATTAGGTCAGTTAAGAACAGAACAAGTCTTATTTGAGCCTGAGTATTTAACAATAACTGGAAAAGCAAAGTATGAATTTTTAAAGAAAAAAGATTTTGCCAACCCTAATTCATTAAAGCCTGATGAAAGAATTTTTTTAAAAGGTTATGATAAATGGTTACAAACTAACTTACAATATTTTAACCAATACAGAAAATTAATTACTGGTGTTGCTGCTGGTGAAAAAGAAATTGGTTGGTTACAATCATCTATTCCAAGTACAAAAGATTCACCTACATCTTATCAAGCTAAAATTAAAAACCAAATTAAAATTACAGAGAGATTAATTAAAAATGAAAAAACTTTTTTATCAGAAAAAGGTGTCAATGCAGTCAATGATAAAGGTGAATATTCAAAAGAATATATTCAATATTTAAAAGATAAAAAATTTCAACCAAGTATTGATGAAATAAAAACAACAATAGCTGGTTATAAAGGTGAATTTGGAAACAATAAAGATAAAATTTTTGGGTTGCTTGACATTGAATATGCTGGTGTAGATTGGCGACAAATAGCTGGAATAAAATAATGAATGAAGAAGAATTTTTTAAAAGTGTTTCACCTTTAAGTGAAAATAAAATTACAAATAATTTATCTAAAGAAAATGAATTTTTTAGTAGTATTGGTGATAATGTTCAAACAAATAATCAATCAACTACACCCCAGTCTAATGTAAACACAGCTTTAGATGTTGGTGCATCGGCTACTGCTGGTGCAGCAACTAGTCTTACTTATCTTTTAGATTTACCACAAGTTGTTAGTGACGGCTTTCAATTTTTAACAGACAAAGCATATGGTTTTGCATTTGGTGAAGATAGTTTAAAAAAAGTTAAAGATGTTAGAGAAAAATTAAAACCAGTAAGATTAGAGCCAGGTAAAGTAATTAGAGAAAATGTAATTGATAAAATATATCAACCTCAAACAACGGCTGGTGAATATGCTTTTACTGCTGGTGAGTTCGCAGCACCAGGCGGTTTATTTGGAAAAACTGCTAAAGCAAAACAATTATTTACTGCTACTGGTGCAGCATCAGGATTGGTTGCTGAGGGAGCTGAAGATTTTACAGGCAGTGAATTAGCTGGTACAGGTGTTGGTGTTGGATTAAATATAGGTTTAGATTTATTAGCTTTACGAAGAGGTAATCTTGCACAAATAGCAAAAGATATATTACCAACAGACAATATTATTAAAGCGACAAGAGATACACAAAATGCTGCAAAGGCTAAAGGTTTAAATCTTACAGTAGGTGAAGCATCTGAAGCTGCTGCTTTAAAAAGTGTAGAAGCTAATATTGCAACGCAATCCATAAACGCACAAGCTGTTGATGCTTACTATTTAACAAGACCTGATAAATTAGATACTTACATTAAAAATTTTGGTAAAGATACAGGCTTAGTTAAAAGAACTTTTACTGGTGCAATTTCAGATACAAATGTTGCAGCAAACTTAAAAAAATCAGCAAGTTTGTTACAAGCCAATAGACAAAAATTGTGGGAAAACTCAGGTGGATTAAAATTTAAAGAAACATTTTTTGATACACAACAAGTAGATAATTTAATTATTAACATAAAAAATATTGTACAAAAAAGTGATATACCTGAAGTAAGAAATGACTTAAATAAAATTATACCTTTATTACAAGCTAGTGGTGGTAAAGGTGATAAATTACATAATGTATATAAAACTGTAAATGATTTAAATTTTTCATTAAAAGGTAATATTAGTAAAACAGCTTCAGACAGATCGTTAATTGAAGCTACTGAAATTATAAAAAATGATTTATCAACAATATTCTCTGTCAATAAAGATTTTGCAAAAGCAAATCAAACATATCAAACTTTCACTAAAGCCTATTTTGAGCCATTAGAAAAATTAGGTATATATAAAAAAATCACAGCATCTAAATGGACTTCAAACATGGATACTGTTGGAAAAGTTTATAGATTACTTTCATCTGATAAAATCAATAAAATAGATGTAGCTAAAATTGCAAAAAGTTTTAATGCAACAGGTGATAAAAATGCATGGAATAAAATTGTATCTAGTTATTTTGATAATAATTTTTTAAAAGCACAAGCATCTAATCCATCCTTAAATAAAGGTATAAATTTTTATAAAGGTTTGGTGGGTTCACCTAGACAAAAAGAAAATGTAACAGAAATGTTATATCAAGTTGCATTACAAAAAGGATATAAAGGTTCAAGATCAGATATTTTAAATTCTGTTAATCAATTTGCAAAAGTATTAAGATCATCAGGTGGCTATATCAAAAGTGGTTCACCGACTGCTATTCGACAGCAAATGGCAGAAACTATGGGAGCTAATCCTATTTCAACAGTTCTAGGTAACAAAGGTAGTTTACCAATCATAGGAACAGTACAAAACTTTTTTACAACAAGAACTTATAGTCAAAATGCAAAAGCACTTTCAGAAGCGATGTTAAGTGATAAGGGTATTGATGCTTTGATTGATCTTGCTAAAAATTGGAAAGATAAAAATGCATCAATTATTTATACAAGAAATTTAGTACAAGTTGCTAAGGGTATTGAGGAGGCACAAGAAAATTAATGAAATCTCAATCTCAAAAAAATGCAGAAGAAATAATAAAATTACAAGGTGAAGTAAAATTAATTCACAACAAAATTACAACTATAAAAGACAACCATCTTGCACACATCGATAAAAAAATAGACAACATATATAAAGTCATTTGGGTGATATTCGGAGTAAGTGTAGCAAGTCTAGCAGACGTAGTAAAAACACTTCTAATAAATTAACAACAGCAGATATTGGTACAATTTCAGAACATGAAGTTATATGCCAATTAATAAAGCAAGGTTATGCAGTAGCTAAAGCTGTATCACCACAATGCTTATTTGATTTAGTTGCTGTCAGTCCATCAGGTAAAATTAGACTTATAGATGTAAAAACATCTAGTTATAGAAAAGTAAAAAGAACTATAGATAAATCTAAATTTAAAAAAGGTTTATACAGAATTAACAGATCCCCAACTGCCAAACAAAAAAAAATAAACGTAGAAATTTATTATAACGAAAAATGAAGCTCAACTCAGACACAAATATCGGTTTACCTATCAAGAATCTTTTAGGTTTGATTTTTTTTATTTGCACAGGTTTATACGCATTTTTTACAATTCAAGAACGGCTCAACAAATTAGAAACAGCAGATACCCTTTTCCAAGCTGATCTTCTTAAAAAGGCAGAACAAGAACCTAAGAACTTAGAAATGTATATGTTGATTGAACACCTTGCTGGTGAGATTGAAACTATACAAAAAGAAATACAAGAGAGCAGATATAACAAAGTAAACATAGATCACCTTAAAGAACAAATAGATATGTTACAGAAAAAATTTAATGGAAATCACTAATTATGGTTGCAGAGATTATTGCATTACTAATGATCGTAGATCATCAGATCAAAGAACACAGAATCCAAATTGATCCAAATACAGGAAAACCATCAATGTCAATTTGTTTAAAGCATAAAAGAGAAGCAATAAGAACTATCAAAGATGGCATAGAATATAGATGCATAGTATCTGAAGCAGAACTAGAAAAAAATATAGACGGATCTTTAACTATCAAAAAATTAATAATGAAATGAAAAAGATTATAGATTTCATTGAAAAATTAATTCTCAAACTCATAGGCTTCAAATGAAAAAAAAAATAAAATTACTACTACAAAGATTCAACTTTTGGCATCGATATGTAAACTGGCTATTTAGCAAAAGGTGTAAATGCAAGAAGAAAAAATGAATGAAGTAAAAGAATCTATTAAGACACATGAGGGATATAGAAATAAAGTATATCTATGTAGTGAGGGTAAAAGAACAGTCGGATATGGTCATCTATGTGTAGAGGATCATTGGGAAGATGATAAAGAATATGAGAAGTCTTACCTTGATGAAATCTTTGATAAAGATTTTGAAAACGCATTATATAATAGTCGCACACTAATAAGCAATAGAAATATTAATTTTATTGCACAGGGTGTTATTTGTGAAATGGTTTTTCAATTAGGCATAGGTAATGTTTCAAAATTCAAAAAAATGTGGGAGGCACTAGACTCTGAAAATTATGAGGAAGCTGCTAACCAAATGCTAGACTCTAGATGGCATAAGCAAACACCAAACAGATGTGAGTATCTAGCAAGTAAAATGAGAACTTCAAACAAATGATACACTTATTAGGTTTTTTAAAAAATCCATTATTTAAATTAGTAGCTGATAAAACTATTGGAGCTATCAGTCATAAATTAGAAAAAGATAAAATTATAAAAGCTAAAGAAATAGAAGCTGCTAAGACTGTTTCTGTTGAGCAGATAAAACAACAAGAACACTCACTAAAAGATGAGTGGCTTACATTAGTTTTTTCAGGAATTATTATTTGTCATTTCATACCAGCCTTACAACCAGCTATGAGTACAGGTTGGGATATTTTAACAAAGGCCAATGACTATTTTTGGATTATTATTTTAACAATTGTAGGTGGATCATTTGGTATGAATCTAACTAATAAGATGAAGAAAAAATGAAAGTAGCTTTAGTAATGATCATTTGTAGTCAGATTGCTGGTGAGTGTATGCCACCTCATTTTATGAAACATCATGATAATTTCTATGAATGTTTAATTGGTGGTTATGAAGAAGCTCTCAATAAAACAAAAGAAATTGGAAAAACTGAAATTGTTAAAAATGAGATTATAATAAAATTTAATTGTTACTACGACACTAATTATAAAAAGCAAGGTGTGTAGATGAAAGGCTTTAAAATTGGAGTCCATAAATCAAGATCAGGTGGATTAACAAAAAAAGGTGTTGCAAAATATCGAAGAGAAAATCCAGGTAGTAAACTTAAAATGGCAGTTACTACTAAACCATCTAAATTAAAAAAAGGATCTAAGGCAGCTAAGAGAAGAAAATCTTTTTGTGCCAGGATGCTTGGTATGAAAAAAAGAAGAACTTCAGCTAAGACAGCTAGAGATCCTAATAGCAGAATTAACAAAGCACTTCGAAAGTGGAACTGTTAATCACATCAACTAACTTAAAGGAAAAATATGTACTACAGCAAGAAAAAAACTAAAAAGAAAAAAGGTAAGAAAAAAGGCAAGAAGAAGTAATGCCATACTCTAAATATAGTGCTAAACAAAAAAGACTAGCAGCCGTTGCACCACCAAGACGAAAAATAACTGGTGCTGATCTTAAAAAACTTAGCAAGAGAAAAAAGAAAAAAGGTAAAAAGAAATGAAGTCTAAAACTGTAAAACCACCAAAAGGTTTTCATTGGATGAAAAAGGGTAATTCCTATTCACTTATGAAAGGTGCTTACAAACCCCATAAGGGAGCTGTAAGAAATGCAAAATTTAAACTTCAAAAAATACATAGAGGATAACATGGCAAATATACCAACTAATAAAAAATTATATTCAAGAGTGAAGTCAGAAGCGAAGAAAAAATTTAAAGTTTTTCCTAGTGCATATGCTTCAGCTTGGTTAGTTAGAACTTATAAAAAAAGAGGTGGCGGTTATAGAACTGCTTAATTAAATGAAAAGATCAGGTGGCCTGTCAAAATGGTTTAGTCAGAATTGGGTTGATATAAGATCCAAAAAAAAAGGCGGTGGCTTCAAGAAGTGTGGCAGACCATCTGCTAAAGGTTCAAAACGAAAATACCCAAAATGTGTCCCAGCTAGTACAGCAGCAAGAATGACATCAGGTCAGAGAAGATCTGCTATTAGTAGGAAGATAAAAGCACAGAAGAATCAAAGAGGTAAGAAACCAGCAAGAGCTAAAACTTTTGCTTAACAGATTTGGAATCCAACTTAATTTCTTTGTAGGTTGGATATAAGTAATGGGGTAACCATTGGGCTAGGGTGGGCAAACTTCTTGCACTGTGTTTCGATTAGGTTGCACAAACATAATTGTGCCATAGTGCAAATAGAAGTGCAAAGTAAGATATATAAAGAATAATTGGCTAAGGCTATTGATTACAAATCAATTGCTCTACCAATTGAGCTATAAGGGCAAATTTAATAATAGGCTTTTACAACGATTTTGTTGTAAGAGCCATTTTTTTTATGCCTGTTATAAACCTTAAAATTGTAAGTTTCAACTAAGCATAGTGCAAATATAGTGCAAATTGTACAGCATTTACTGTGCATAATACCTATTGATTATTATTGACAAATGGCAACTCAATTGCTACCTATTGTATATTGATTAACATTAAAAAAAAGGACTGAAAATGACTAATTATTATTTATTAAAAAAAGACTCAAGTAATATGTATCAATTTGATGACTTTTATATAATTAAAAAAGATAGCAGCAGAATATATGAAAGAAAAAACAAAGGATACCAAGTTAGAACTTACAAGCAAAGATTTGATAATGATAGGGATGCTATCAATTTTGCAAAAAAATATTTTGTATCTTTAAAGAAAAATCCAAAACCAATTAAGATAAAAATATACGGACATAAATCTCAATTGATGGGTTCTTATATTTTTGGAAAAGATAAACCTTTAAAATTTACAGAAAAAGAATTGAAGAATGGTGATGGTTATTTTAACAAAGATGGTACACCATGTATGAAAGACCATATGTATTATTGGTATTTAAAAAATAAAATGTGGGATGAAGCAAGAAAATGTATAGGTCGTAAAATACCAAATCGAAAGGCATATCTTAAATCTAAAAAAGAAATTTTTGGATCTAAAAATGATTTGACAGCATGGCAAAAGTTTAAATTAGAATTTTCTCATAAACCCACAAAAGATTTATTAAATATAAAAATAAATGAAAATGCTGAAATGAAATGGCAGTGGAAAAATAATGAATGGTTTTATGAATCAGATCTTTATATTTTTATAACTAGACTGTTAAAACAAAGGAGGTCAGTATAATGCCTAATATAAAAAAAAGAAAATGGGGCAAAGGTAGCTGGGCTTGGTATTACACTTGGCAAGAGAATGGTAAATGGCAATCTGTTCAAAGTAAGAATAAAGAACATATTAAAACACAAGTTCAACAAATTGAAAATAGATTAGAAAATTTTACTCATAAAAATGTATTACCTTTATTTGATGCAGCTAATGATTATTTCAATGTTGGCCAAAACAATAAGCTAAAAGAACAAGATATACATATTGGTCATTTGCTTGATGAAAAGTCTATGTATAAAAACCACATAGAAACATTAGGTAATATAAACCTTAAAACAATAGATACTACCTGGATAAAGGACTTTATTAAACAAAAGCAGCTAACACATAAAACACCCTATATTAAAAAGATATTTCATGTATTTAAGAAAATCTATGCAACTAATATAGCTAAAGGTTATGCTAAAAGTTCACCATTTGTTATTGAACATTTTTGGGAAAAAAGAAGATCTAAATATAAAAGAGCAACAATAGACTTTAATGTTTGGAGCTTCAGTAAGCTGCAAGAACTGATTAGTCATGTACAAACTAAGCCAGTACAAATGATATTTAAGCTATGTACTGAAACAGCTTGTAGGCCTAGTGAAGCTAGAGTAGCTAGTCGTAAGAACTTTATGCTCTTAGCTAATAATCCATATTATAAAATTACTAATTCATTAGATAGATATAAGAATATCAAAAGTACAAAAACTGAGAATGGTGTTAGGGATGTTTCAATAGGTGTAGATTTTAAAGATGAGATTGTAAGTTATATGAATACTTTACCTAAAGACCAAGAGTATTTATTTTTAAATTCAAGAGGTAACTTTATAGATCTTAAAAGAATGACGACTGAACTTAATGCAGCTCTAGCTATAATGAAAAATAAATATAACCTAGATCCCTTTGTAAATCGAAAGACTTATATGTTCAGACATTGGACTGCAAGTAAGTGGGCATATGATGGTGTATATGATAATGCTTTTGATTTGACTGAAGCTCTAGGGGACTCCGATAGTAATTTTGTTTATAAGACTTATATTAAGGCTTATAGAAAAAACCATAATAATCCTAAAGTATCTAGTTATAAGGATAAGAATAATAAGTGGTCAAAGCCTGTAGATAATACCCTTTAAACGCATTTTAAAGCCTGTACAGTGGCCTAGCTCAGAAAAGCTAGGGCTTGGTCAGGGAGGTTTTATGACTAAACCAATACCAAGCCCTATTACAACTACACAGATTTATTCTGTGCATCTACATCAACGTATTCCGAACTTAGTCTAGGATTATTAGGAGTCGGAACTTGCCCCAATAATATTTTATCAGGTTTGCCACCCTGAATTTCTTGAACTGGTATAGATAAATATAATTGTACAAGCTGAGGTATTGAAACACCTAAGCCTTTAAATAAACAAAGCATTGTAAATCCTGAACAACTATTATTACCTTTTTCGTATTTTTGAATCTGTTGAAATGTTTTTGCTATAATTTCTGAAACATTACTTTGAGTAAGTATTTTACCTCTATCTACTCCTTTCATGAGTCTTTTTGAACTAAGCATTAATCCAACTTTTTTATCGAAGTCTTTATGTTCTTTTTCAAATTGTTCCTTATCCATGTGTCCTTTCATTTGAGGCAAAAGATCCCTAGCAGTTTTTTTACAACCGACAATTTAATTACAAGTTACTTACTTTTCTCTTGCATCTAAATTTTCTTTTTCAATTATTCGTCTATAAGTTTTTTTATAATCAGTATAACCTTTAAGGCTTTTTACACATTGTCCTGAATTTTTTTTATCCATGACTTTGTTATGTGCCTTGTCTAGTTTTTGATACAGACGAAGAGTTGAGTTGCTGCTCATCTTTTCCCTTTATTAATTTAGTATTAGAACTTCCCCAGCTTAGTCCCAATACTGTTACTTTTGCATCTTTGCTAGGATTATTTGTTTCTGCTGCTTGTTGAACAGAATCAAATTCTTTTGTTGCTTTAACTTCAGCATTACCAAGCCATGTCTTTAAACATTTACCAGGTTTGAGATCGGTCATGAATTGGATACTCCTTGTTAAATTTTCTTGAACTTACAGAATCTAATTGATTTGAATTTAATCTAATTTTTCTATGAGCTGAATTACCAAAATCAATAAATCCTAATGCTCTTAGCTCCTGTAAAATTTTACCAGCTCTACTTCTTGAAAATCTAAATTTTTTTGCAATTTCAATTTGAGTAGGGCTATATGATTTTTCTTTAATATACTTACCAATATATTTTAAAACATCAGATTTAATCTGTGAAAAATAAATATACTTACCATTACCATTTAAGCTCTCTGTCATGTCTTATCCTTAAATAAATCCTCAACATTAGTTGAACCAACATCTGCCATTTTGTGACCCTCTTTTTTAAGGCCTTGTAATTTTTCTAAAAGTCTAATTAAATATTTAATAGCTTTTTTTACATCCATAATGGCTTTGTCTAATGTCAATCCACCCTTATAACCAAAACGAAATAAATGCTTGGCTGCTGAACCTTTTAAATAACCAATCTCTTCTTCATCAGTCATTTGTGATCCAATAGCATCCCAAGTTTCTATTTTATCTTTTTTATAATGTTCAGGATTATCGCTTTCGTACATTAAAATGGTGCTTTCTGTTGTTTAGATTTATAAGGTTTACTTATTCTAAGATGTGGATTTGGTTTACCCTCTCTCATCGCATTACCCCAAAAAGTTATGTCAGCAACTGTTCCAGCTTTAATTACAATATCTTCTTTAAATGTAAAATTGTTAAAGCTATGTGTTGGAGCTTTTGGGTTTTCGCTTTCATTTTTAAAAACATTAAAATAAATGTCTTTTTCTTGTTCAGCCATTAGTGTTCCTTTTGTTTATATTTTCTTTTGTGTCGATGTAAGTTTGCTGTAATTTTTCATGTAAAACCGAACTGTATGTTGGTAAATATTCTAAATCCCCACCATATTTTTTTAAATAAGGCTGCATTTTATCTTCAAAGTTTTTTTGTGTTTTTGAATTTTTAGACTCAGTTTCTAATATTTTTTTAAATATATTTACAAAATCATTTGGATTAGCAAATACTGGTTGTTGAATTTCTTTTTTTTTGGTTTCAACTTTAACAGGTTCAACATTTATTTCCTCACTCACTTCATCGTCTGAGTAAACAAAACCATGTATGCCAATTAATTTTAATATTGCTCTATCTATAGCTCTCTTCTCTGCCATAGCATAAGGATAAGCATTTTTGTTATTTTTAGGTGATGCTTCACCATATGTTATAACTTTTGCTTTGCCTAAACTTGCTGTACATTTTATCGATACAACACCATTAGAAGAGTCTTTTTCTACTTCACTTAATTCATTTATTATTACACCTTTATGCTGACCAGCAATTTCTATGTATCTATGTTTCATACAAACTGCTGAGTGTTTTTCCCATAAACAATCTTTAGGATTAAATTTTAATTCTGCTAAAACTTTTTCTACAACTGGATCTATTCTCACATTACCCCTTTATTTCTATATTGATTAACTTGAATTTTTTCTAAATCATTTACTTTTTGTTTTAGATATTTATTTTTTTTAACTTCTTGCTTATAAAGTTTCTCATAATTAATTTCAGTAGTATCTTTAAAAGTTGAGTCTGATGTAACGTCTAAATTGTAAACTTCAATATCATTAGCAATCATAAACACTCCGAAATTTTTTAATAAATTCTACTGGTACAGTTTCCCACCAAAAATCTTTTTTTTTAATATTTGAAAAGTCAGGCTTAATCATTGAGGCTAATTTTTTAACATCACCATTAGCTACCTGTAATTTAGCTTGCCAAGTTTTTTGTATAGCAATCAATTCTTTAAAATATATATTTAAGTTTTTATCTTGTAGATCCTCACAATTATCAGGTGTAAAACAAATCCAATCTACATTAGATGCATATATTAATGCTGGTATTTTATTACACATTTTTCTATATAAACTCATCTGCATTAAGTCTGAATGAAATGGCCTTTTAGGAACAGATTTATTTGAATAAGTATAATCACCTATTCTATTTGTATTAGACTTTGTATTTTTTTTTGTTGTTTTTTTTAATGGACTAAATTTAACTGTGCCAAAAACATTCTTTAAATCAGCAAAATGTGTTTCACCCTCCAAATCAATATAACCATTCCAATAAATATTAATTTCATCAGTCCAAAAAGTATATTGAGTTTCATATTTCCAGGTTTGTTTAGGTAATGTAGCAATAGCTGCTAAATGATTTTGTATATATTTTTCTGAATTATCTACAACAAAAGTGTTTTTATATTTATCTTTTTCATCAACAGCTTTATGTAAACTTGCTTCATATTTCAAAGATCCTTTTTTAGCCATCTATAACCTCCTTAATAGTTTTATTTTCACAAACTATTTTTTGAACGGCTGTATGAATATGAGTACCTAATGAGAAGTGACAACGACTTGGAATACTTTTTTTTTCATCTTTTGTTAAAATGATTCGCTGAAACAAACGAACATCATCAGGAAGTTTATTTTCTGAAACTGAGGTATGAGGTATATTAAATGCCTTATACTCATCACCAATTTTTTTTAAAAAATTCATGTAACTGATTCTTATATCAATATACACCTAAAAGCAACCCAATCTACATTTGAAAGCAATTACTATTTTTTTAGAAATTTTCCTGTGATTAATTTTGCAGACCAAGCTAAATCACAATTTGAAACTATAGTTTGTATTTTTTTACCAGTTACAATATCCATTGAATCAAAATCATAATAACCATCACCTTTAGGGTTTAACCAACCATAATGTATTTTTTTAGTTTTTTTGCATTGACCAATACCAAAATTTCTATCTGCTTCATGGCTAATAGTATTGCTATAATTATAAAAGTGATGTGCATTAGTTAAAACTCTTCCTTTATGAACTAATGATTGACAATTAGACAAATCTGTATCTTCAACCTCAACTTGATATTTTCTCTTTTTAGAATACATAATTACAGTTCCGTTATCTATTGTTTCACCAACTACATTTATTAATATCTTTTCACCCAAAAATTGTTTGGGATTAATAATATTATCACTTAGTTGTTTAGTATTGTTAAACATTTCAGCTAATAATTCAGCTAAATCTGTAGTTTCAAAATTGTGTGATTTTGATGGTTTAGAGTTAATTTTTCTATTAAGTTTTATTTCTAAATTTCTCACTTCTGCTGAATGATTCTTTTCAGCATCAATAATTTTAGCTGTATCTGATCTACCTTTACCTAGATATATTTTAATTAGTTGTAATAGATTTTTGTGCCTAGTTTCTTTTAAATTTTCTAGTACATCTTTTTTAAATACTAATTTCATAGCTTCTTTCCACTCTGTATTACTGATCATAACACCTCCTTAATAATTCTGTAAAATAAAATTGTATCGATTTTGTTGCTTCCATGTTGCCAATCTATAACTATTATTAATCGTTTTGCAAGGGTTATTTATTAGTGTATATTTGATATAGATTCACTTATGAGATTACCCAGTTTAATTAACTACAAAAATAGTAAAATATCACTTAAATATATGGATAAACCGACAAGTGATAAGGAAAAAGCATTAGGTATTTATGATCCACATATTAGAACTATTCTAATCTACAAAAATTTAAATAAAAAAGAATTATTAAACACAGTTTTACATGAACTGATTCATTTAATTGGCCATAGATCTAAATATAAAATTAGAAATTTTTCTGAAGAAAAAGTTTGTAATATGGTTGGTGATGAACTTGGATATATATTTTGCAAAAATCCACAAATAGTTAATTTTATAAAAAGGTGTACCAATGATTAAATTTAAAATTTTAGGTATAGCTTTAGTTTTTACCATTTTAATTTCAACAACAATAGCAACTACATCTGATTACAAAACTTTCTGCAATAAATATTTATTGTGGTCTAAAACTTATGAGGGTTGGTTGCAAGATGAACACTGTCGTTGAATTAGAATTTTACGAAATACATACTGCTGCATTAAATGGTGTTAGTCGGTGTATTGAAACATTTAGGCATAAACAAAATTGGGGGCATGGTTATAAAAAAGATATGTTACATCAGTTTTCAGACTCAATACAAGGATCTTTAGCTGAACAAGGTGCTGCTAAATATTTTAAGACTTATTATAGCTCCCATGTAAATACATTTTCTCAACCTGATTTAATGGTAGATGATAAAAAAATACAGATCCGTTGCCAAAAGAAAAAAGATAGAAATTTTTTAATTATTAGACCCAATGCTAAACCTGATGAATATTATGTTTTAGTAATTAATGAATGTCCGAAAATGACAATAGCTGGTTGGGTTTTGGCAAGTGATATTTTAGGTAACGAAAAATATCTTACAGATTTTGGCATTAAAGACAGACCACCTGTTTATGGTGTGCCAATTACAGATTTAACATCAATGGATAGATTTAATGAAAGAAAAATGTTGTGAATGTTTAATAGTTAAAGGTGATGTGTTTTATGAAGATAAATATTACTGCACAATATGCT
>VMHT01095120.1_pt1 | contig 22526 bp, 27 predicted proteins | sample 4693611 | NCBI WGS metagenome assembly VMHT01 (sample SAMN12280063, study PRJNA550983) | marine metagenome | isolation source: seawater sampled from same location over 5 years 0.02-0.2 micron viral filtrate | place: USA: collected off the coast of southern California halfway between the port... ...
ACCATTGAATAATGTAAGTTTTTTACTTTTTGCAAAAGTAGTAACACCTTCTAGGGTTAGGCCATCAACAATAATTGATTCTGCATTAGCTGAAATTGCTATATAGATTTTTTTTCTTCCCCATTTAGGCTGGTTGACTCCGATGGCAACTTCAAGATCTAAGCCTTTGATGCTGTTAACAGCATCAAGAAAGCTGGTAGCTTGTTTTTTTGCAAGATACATTTGTAAAACCCACATAAATGCAAGAGTTACAAAAATTATGCCAATGGCATAAGGTGAATCTAGCACCACTTTTATCCCCCAACTAAAATGATTAATCTAATTTTACTAATTCAAACAGTGGCTTATCTTATATTTTGGTAAATTTTTATTAAATTAATTGACACCGTTATAGTTTTGTTAACATTTATTAACAAAAACTAAATCATTGTTTCTAAAGTAAAAATATCTTCGATAAAAGTTACTTTCATATTTCTTGGGTCCCCAGGTATTACAACTGCCTCAAGTTCTGAATACTTTGATACACACTCCGTAGTATCTACTGCTTGCCACTTGTCCAGCTTTGCAAGTTCGTAAGATTTCCACAATTCTGAAGCTGGAAATATTTGTGGTGTTTGTATTTCAACAATAGTTTCTTGTTTTTTGCTATTAGTTGAATTGTCTTTTTTCATAAGATTTTCTGAATTATACCCTGGTGCAGATGCCCCATATTTAGTTGCTACTTCGATTAACTCATCTAATAAATATATTGGGAGGAGAGGTCTTGCTCCGTCATGTATTAATATTAAATCTTCTTCATCAACATCTTCTCGTTCTCTTAAGTTAACTAGCCCTTGATATTCACTTTGATGTCTAGTATTTCCTCCAACTGCAACTCCTATAAGTTTTTTAGGGTTTGTTAATTCAATAACATTATTTGTCTTGTCCCAGTCTTCATCCCTAACAACCAATAATATAGAATCGACTTTCTCAGACTTGTCTAAAGTTTCCAAGGCCCACGAAAGAGCAGGCTTTCCTCCGATTGGAAAGTAGACTTTATTTTCTTCATTATTAAATCTATCACTAGATCCACCAGCTAATAAGATTGCATGGACTTTCAAAGTATATTTTCTTTTATGAGTAGTGATACTTCTTCTGCGTTCTGTGCTGAAAGCATTTTATCTTCAAATTTTTTAGGAATATCTTGATAGTTACCTTCTAAAATTTCAAAAACAAAAGGTGCTGCAGATGGGGACATACTGAATGTTCTCAATCCTAAAATATATAATGCAAAAGCAGCAATAGGATCTGATGCCATTTCACCACAGACAGAAACTTCAATTTTATTTTTTCTACAATTATTAATTACATCTGAGATTGCTCTTAGTACAGCAGGGTGGAGTGGGTTTTGATATTTACTAAGATTACTATTTCCTCTATCAGCAGCCATTATGTACTGAGTTAAATCATTCGTACCAATTGAAATAAAATCTACAACCTTAGCAAACTGATCTGACATTAGTGCTGATGATGGTGTCTCAACCATTATCCCCAATGGTGGAGTTTTTAAATTTAACTGTTCAGCAATTTCATTTACATAATTTTTAGCATCTAAAAAATCTTCAATTGTAGATATCATAGGAAACATAACTTTAACTCTATCAATACAATCTGATTCCAAAATTGATCTAATTTGTGAATAAAAAATATCTTTATTTTCAAGAGATAGCCTTACACCTCTAACTCCTAAGAAAGGGTTTTCTTCAATTGGTAAATTTAAATGCTTTACTTGTTTATCTCCACCAATATCCAACGTTCTGTATACAATTGTTCCTTTGAATTTTTCTGCAAGTTCAGATAATACTTTTTTTTGGTCTTCAAGCGTTGGGGTGATTTGCCTGTCTAAATATATAAACTCTGATCTAAATAAACCAATGGAATCTAAAAATAAATGTTCGAAATTGGTTATTTCTTCTGATGAGCCTACATTAATCCTAAAATCAACTCCCAGTTTTTCATATTTGTCTTGAGTAAAATTGCTAATTATTAAATTTATATTTTCTGATTTTCTTTTAAGATCTAAAATAATATCATTTGTAGGAGAAATAATAACCTCTCCACTTTCGCCATCTATTGCAATTTCGGTTCCTGATAATATATCATTTACAGAATCTTCAAGTCCAATAACACAGGGAATTCCCAAGTTTTTAGCAACAATTACAGCATGCGAGGTGAAGCCACCTTTTTTTAGAATAATCCCTGAGACTTTATTTAAGTCCATGGATGAGGTATCAGCAGGGGTCAAATCATTAGCGATTAAAATAGTATTTTCCTCAAATGATATAGTTGTGTCTTTATCCTGCATTGCAAAAATAAGATGCTTTCCAACTGAAATAATATCTTCAGATCTTTGCTTAAAGTAGTCATCTTCCATAGAGTCAAAGATTGAAGCTGTAGATGAAAAGACTTCAAACACTTTTTCAATTGAAATATCAGAGATATCTTCAAACTGGTTTGTGATTTCAGGATCTTCAAGTATCAGTACATAAGCATCTAGTACCTCGGCCTCATCAATTCTATCTTTAGATTTAAAAGATTTAATTTGTGTGTTGAATCTTTCGATTAAGTTAGATTTAGCCTCTTCAAAAGAAACGCTTGTTGGGTTACCAAAATTAATTTCATTTTCATATATATATGTACTACCCAGAGCTATTCCCATTGAAGCTCCTAGCCCTTTAACACTTGTCATATTTACATCAACCTTGTTTAAAAAATTTCTTTTTAAAATTTCTGATTACTCAAAAATATTATTATTTTAACTTATATGCAGATTTTAGTGCTTGAAGTTAATACTTCTATTACTTTGTTTAATTTAAATGAAGTTAAGGGGAATTTAACTTTTGAAAAAATAAAAGAAATTGATAATCCTCAAGTTTTAGATTATCTAGATGATACTGAATGCATAATTTTAGACAACACTGCACCGGACGAACCTAAACTTTCAGTTGTTACAAGTAACTTACTTAATTCTGAATACAAAGTAACAACAAATAATGTTACTAATGCTATTAAAAAAATTAATGCTCAGGGTCAGATTGTGGAGCATCTAGATAGAGAAGAGTACACAAGACTATGTACCCCAGCAAAATCTAATATTGGTATGATTAAATCTTATTTTAAAAAATATCCTGAGTGGAACTTAAACAAATTCATGCTTGAAAATGAAGAATACTATGACAAGTATCAAGCACTTGAGCCAGAAGTATATTTGGAATCTAAATAAACCTGTAAAACTCCTGCACTGATAACTAGAAGAAAACCTATATATTGGATTGTCTGTAAATTCTCATTAAGTATTATGGCACCAATAATCACACCTGTTACTGGTTCTAAGTAGGTGATCGTACCAATAGACAGGGGGGTAACAATTTTTACAACATACCAATAAGTAGCAAGCCCAACCCCAGTAAGGAAAAAGCCTAGAAATATACTAACTGCTAAGTTGTTAATCATCCAAGAAAATCCATTAACTGTAAAGGGTGACAAACAAACTCCAGCAAATAGTACTTGGATAAATGCTACATTTAATCCACCAAATTCTTTTGATTTTTCAGAACCATAAATAATTAAAATTGAAAGTGTTACTGCACTAATAATTCCATAGAACACACCTATTGTTGAAGCTATGGTTGATAAATCCAAAAGAAGAAACAGTCCAAGGAATCCCGTTAGAATAATTAAAACCTGATAGCTTTTTACATTTTTACCTCTTAAGGTTTCAAATAAAATAATAAAAATAGGATAAGAAAAAACTAGACCAATACCCACTGCAACTGTATTTAATTCAATTGACTTAAACATTGTTGACCAATGAATAGCCAGTAGTGGTCCTAGAACAAAACCAGAGCGTATAAGATCTTTCTGTAAACCACCTCTATTAATTACAAAAAATAATAAAAACAAAGCACCAAGGAAAGTCCTAATACCTACTAAAGATAGGGAACTGACATCTGAAGTTCTTATTATAAGTGGAATAGTCCCCCATGAAATGGCTAATAAGCTAATTAAAAAGTAGGCCCTAAGTTTAGAATTCAAACTTATTGTTGTTCTTGTCTTGAGTAGTTACTAAATTGTGTGAACTCTTTGCTAAAGAAGAGTTCTACTTTTCCTGTCATACCAGTTCTATTCTTAACTATATTTACCTCGGCAACACCAGGTACATCTGTTCCAGGATTGTAGTAATCATCCCTGTAAAGCATCATTACAATATCAGCATCCTGCTCAATTGCACCAGATTCACGAAGATCTCCAAGACGGGGTCTCTTGTCCTCTCTTGCTTCAGCTGCTCTATTTAACTGAGAAAGTGCAAGAATTGGGACTTTTAATTCTCGAGCTAAGTTTTTTAAATTTCTACTGATTTCAGCAATTTCTTGTTGTCTGTTGTCTCCAGAAGAGCTCTGCATCAACTGAAGATAGTCAACAATTATTAAATCTAAGCTTTTTGCAGATTTCAGTCTTCTTGATTTTGCTCGAATATCAGTAACGGTAATTACAGGAGCATCATCAAAATATAGTGGTAAATTATTAACTTTAGAGGCTGCTTCAACAACTCTTGACCATTTTTCAGGACCTAGTTGTCCTTTTCTAGCATCACCTGAAGTTACCTTAGCTTCTGAAAAAAGAACTCTCTGAACAAGCTCTTCTTTTGTCATTTCAAGCGAGAAGAATGCTACTACTTTACCTTCTTTTGCTACGCTAGTTCCTATGTTTAAAGCAAGTGAGGACTTACCCATGCTGGGTCTGGAAGCAATAACAGCTAAGTTACCTTCTTGAAGTCCAGATAAGTAGTTATCTAAATCTGTAAAGTATGTAGGTAGTCCTGATAAGCCAGTACCTCTATTTTCTATTTCTTCGATTCTTTCGATTGCTTTTTCTAAAACATCATTAACACCTACTAGACCATCTCCAATAGCATCATCGGAGGCTGTAAATATTGTTTGTTCAGCTTCATCAAGTACACTATGAATTTCTTTATCCATAGTCATTGCTAGAAGCTCTATTCTTCCACTGGCCTTTAATAACTTTCTTCTATGAGAGTGTTCAAGCACTATCTCTATATATCTTTCGAAGTTTGCTGAACTAGGGACGTTATCAACAAGTCTTGCAATATATGATGCATTTATTGAAGTTGCATTTTTAGAATCTTTAAAGATTAACTCTGATACTGTTACGGTGTCAATTGGCTTACCTGTATCAAATAATCCTTTCATTGAGTCATATACGGTTTGATTTGATGGGCTATAGAAGTCAGCTGGTCTCACTTCTTCCATTAATCTTGATACAGCATCTCTTGAGAGTAAAGCGCTTCCTAGTAATGCTTCTTCTGCTTCCAAGCTATGGGGTGGTACTTTACCTAAAGACTGATTGTCTCTTGATGATATTGCCTCAGGACCAACCATTATTTTGTTTCAGGAACTACTTCAAGAGTTGTGTCAAATTGTGTATCCGGACCTAATACAACAGTTACAGTATGGAGTCCTATTTCTTTAACCTGATCTTTAGTTTCAATTTGATTCTCCTCAAGTTTATAACCTGAAAAAGTTTCAATTGCGTTAACTATTTGGTCATTACCAATTGCAGCATAGAGAGTTCCCTCATCTGTAGAGTTTTGGGAAATTACAATCTTTGCATCAGCTAAAGCTGTTGTTATTGAATCTGCTAACTCACTATTTATCTGTGTTTGAAGCTCTCGTTTTTCTTGAAGCTTCTCAGCAAGTTCTAAATTGTTTGCAGTTGCGGGGATTGCTAATTTTTTTGGAAGCAAGTAATTTCTAGCATATCCTTTCGCTACGTTAACAATATCACCTTTGCGACCAAGTGATTTGATATCTGAGTTAAGAATTAATTTCATCTTCTGTTGTAACTTTGCTTATAAGAGCTTGTTGTAACATAAGGCAACAGAGCTAACTCTCTAGCAACTTTTATTAGACGAGCCACTTTAGCTTGTTCCTGTTTGGTAATTCCAGTAATTAAGCTAGATCTAATCTTTCCCCTGTCAGAAACAAACTTTTCTAGAAGCTTTACATCTTTATAGGTAGCATTTTCAATTTGTTTCTTTGTTATTCTTCTTGGTTTAGGTGCTTCATATTTAGAAGCTCTTCTTCCTGAATTTCTTTTAGTTTTTGCCATTTTTAAATCTCCTTAGAACGGTGCTTCGTCTTCTTCGTAGTTTTCTCGTGCTACGGGTTGCTGAGGTGATGATGTTCCCCCAGAAGATCTCTCAATATTTGCTTTTGCCCACCTTAAGCTTGGTGCTACCTCATCAATTGAAATATCTACTACTGATCTATTTTGACCATCTTGTGTTTCCCAAGATCTGTAATTCAATTTTCCAACAACAATAACTCTCATTCCTTTTTGTAATGAAGCTGCTGCATTCTCTGCCATGTCATTCCAAACTGTACCTTGAAAAAACATTGCATCTCCCTCTTCCCAAGAGCCATCAGAATTTCTTTTTCTTTTATTTTGTGCAATTCTTATTTCAGCTAAAGTTGCACCTCCATCAGTTACTCTAATTTCAGGATCAGCTGTTAAATTTCCTACTATTGTTACAGTGTTATCTACCATCTTTATCTACCTCTAGCTTTCCATCTTTAATACTTTGTGTCTAATCACATCATCAGATATTTTTAGCACTCTGTCTAACTCTGCTGGGACTTGTGAGGGCCCTTCAAAACTTGTAATTGTATAAATTCCTTCTTTAAATGTATCAATTTCGTAGGCCAGCTTTCTTCTTTGCCATACGCCTTGTTCTGATACATTACCACCACCATCAGAGATCACATCTGTAATTGATTTGTGGATTGATTCGACGATTGTATCGTCTGCAGTTGGTCTCACTATTGAGACTAAGTCATATTTATTCATTTTTCTCCTATGGACACTTGTACGTGGCTTCTTTCGAAGCAGGTACTTATTAATTTAATATTAGGAATTAATTATGACAGAATTTTTTTAATTTCTTTTTTCCACTCTTTAATATTTTCAGGAGTAAGTTTTTCAGCACTATAGGAGTGCTCCTCTGATGGGAAAATCTTATTTTCAACATCTTCTTTATATTGTTTAAGACTACTTACAACTTCTTCATACTGATTTGAATATCTTTTTACAAACTTTGCATCTATGTATTCTTTCGACTTCATCCCGATCAAGTCATTAAATACCAATACTTGACCACTTACATCTACACCTGCACCTATGCCAATTGTAGGAATCGTAATCTTCTCAGTTATTACTTCTGCTACAACCGAAGGGAGGCCTTCTAAAACCATAGAAAAGCATCCAATTGAATCTAATAAAACTGCTTCTTCCAGTAATTTAGTAGCCCTATCAAAAGTCTTTCCCTGAATTCTGTAGCCACCCATAATATTTTTTGATTGAGGAGTTAGTCCCAAGTGTCCCATTACAGGAATTTCAGCATTGATGATTGCTTCGATAACATTTTTTCTTTTATGTCCACCCTCTAATTTAACGGCATCCGCACCAGCTTCTTGAATGAATCTTGCAGCATTACGTACAGCTTCTTCGACAGTATTGTGGTAACTCATATAAGGCATATCAGCAACAACCAGAGAATTGGGTTGTGCTCTTGTAACAGCTTTTACATGATGTAACATTTCATCCATCGTTACCGAAAGAGTATCATCATGACCAAGTACAACTTGAGCTAAAGAATCGCCTACTAAAATTATATCTATTCCAGCTTCTGATACAGCATTTGCAGTAGGAAAATCATACGCCGTCATCATACTTATTTGACGAATTTTTTTTAAATCCAATATTTTTGGTACAGTTATTTTCATATTTTTCTCTCCGCCTTATAGGTCGAAGGATCTATATCTATTATATTATTAGTATTTTTGTTTCAAACCAATTTTTTAATTTAGGTTTTAAATTATTTGTTTATAACATCTACTTATGAGTTTCTTAAAGTACTGCTTGTTATTAATATTGGTAGCATGCTCAGTACCAATGACTGGAGAATTAGTACCAACGACTGGAGAAGATGTGGATAATAATTTAGAAAAAGCTTATTTTGCTGGGGGTTGCTTTTGGTGTATGGAGCCACCTTTTGAAGCATTAGAAGGTGTTAAGGGAGCAGTATCAGGATATATGGGTGGAACAGTTGAAAATCCAACATATGAAGAGGTTACAACTGGTGAAACTGGCCATGCTGAAGTAGTTGAGATTTTATTTGATCCTGAAGTTGTAAGCTATGAAGAGCTTCTTGCTGTATTTTGGAGAAATATTGACCCAACAGCATTAAATTATCAATTTGCCGACGTCGGATCTCAATATAGAACAGAGATTTTTACGGTTGGAAACAATCAAAAAAATCTTGCTTTAGCCTCAAAACAAGAATTAGAAAATTCTGATAAGTTTGATAAGCCTATTGTTACTGCGATATCAGAAGCTCCAAAATTTTATATTGCTGAAGAATACCATCAAGACTTTTATAAAAAACAGAGTATGAGATATCAAATGTATGCCAACGCTAGTGGAAGAAAAGGGTATTTGGAAGATACCTGGGGTAACAGCTAATACATAATAGTTTTTGTTAAATGGTGGAATGATTTTTCAGCATGAAAATCAGTCCACAGCTTAAAATCAAGTTGAGGAATAATTATTTTATCGTCTACTCCCCTTAATTTGTTAATCTCTTCAGTTAACTGTGCTGTAACAAACAATGTTGCTGATCTAATTTCAATTTCCTCAATTGAACCAGATTCTATAAGGACACCCTGCTCTATCTTGTTTTTGAGTTTGTCCGAATAAGTAACAATATTCATCTTTTCAAGAGCAACCGGTACTATGTAATCAGCAAATGCAGTCATGTTTTCCATATCTTCAATGTAGAAGTCTTTATGACTAGATAGCTCTCTGTGAATTCCCCAAAATGCTAACTGTGCCAATTTCAGAAAATGAACCTCTTGTCCTAAATAAATAGAAGTATCTCTGAATCTTTCAAATTGATAAACCAGTCTCTCAATTAAACCTTCGCCATTTTGATAAAGATTTTTTGGCCCACTTTTTATAAAATTTAGCCAATCACCTTTATATTCAGCAACTAATATTTCTCCAACTTTATTTAAAACATTAGTTTTTTCTTTCGCCATTGGCATATCTATATTTGCCGTAAAAATTGATTTAAAAGTTGTTTCATCGATGTCTCGTAAGAAATATCCATCATAGAAATTAATTCCATTTTCTATAGCTTCATCAATTTGATAAACCATGGCATCAGTATCAGAAAAAGTATTGCCACCTGCATTTAGTGAATATTTTATTTGTGAACTAAAGTCTGTGAAGGCAAAGTTCAATGTGTTAATTAACATTGTTTTCCTAACTACATCTTCAGGTTTTTGGTCTGAGTTATGAGGAATTTTAATTTCATAATTATACGTTGAAAGCTTTTTTGCTTCATTGGTTAGTTGAATGTGATTAATAGATAAATTCTGTAAGTTTTCTATTACTGGCTTAATAGAGTGCAATACTTTTGAATCCCAATTAATATTCATAAAAAAATCTTAATAGCATTTGTAAAAAATATTTTTTATACTTTTATTTTATGAACCCAAAAATTTGTATTGTAGGCAGTGCGAATATAGATCAGATTTCCTATGTTGACACTATCCCCTCTGATGGAGAAACTGTATTTGGAGATTCTTATCAAATGGGCTTTGGAGGTAAGGGAGCAAATCAAGCAGTGATGGCAGGCATACTTGGTGCAGATGTTTATATGATTGCTTGTCTGGGTAATGATGTCTATAACAAAATGACAATAGATAATTTAAATAATAACAATGTCAATACAGACTACATTCAAACGGTAGAGGGATCTAGTGGTGTTGCTCCTATTTGGGTTGACAAAACAGGTCAGAATAGAATCATAGTTATACCCGGTGCTAACAACTTAATTAATGCTGATGTGGCTCTAGACTCGTTAAGCAACATTGGCTCTTTAGATGTATTAGTAGGCCAATTTGAAATACCCTTAGAAGTTAATGAAAAAGTATTTGAATATGCAAATAAGAACGGGGTACAAACTGTGCTTAACCCAGCACCTGCCGGAGCTATCTCTGAAAATCTATTACGAAATACCTCCTGGTTTATACCAAATGAGGTCGAGTTTGAAGAGATGCTAGGGGAACCGTTTGACGAGAATGCGTTATTAAAATACTCAAAAGAAGTCAAGCCAGAAATAATTGTAACTTTAGGAGAAAAGGGGTGTGCTGAAGTTAGTGATGAAAGAGTAGTTATCCATCAACCTAAAAAAGTCACTGCAATTGATACAACTGGAGCTGGAGATGCGTTTGTTGGATCTTTTTCTTATGGTTTAGCAAACAAAATGTCTAAACAAGATTCAATAAAGTTAGCTCTGGAAAAAGCAACAAACTCTGTTACTAAAAAAGGTACTCAAAGTTCTTATAAGGATTAAGTAGGAATTTTTAAACTAGATTCAAGAATAATATTTGTAGCCATATTTACTGAGTCGTGATAAGCCTCTTTATTCAAAGCTTCTTTTCTATTTTGGTCTCCATAAACAACGAGTAAAGCTCCTGTTCGTACTTTTCTGTATGCGCCAACAACAAATAATGTTGACACCTCCATCTCAGAACATAAAACTCCACCCTTAACCCATGCTTCCCATTTCTGATTTAACTCATAAGAAACAGGGATAGAGTCAGGATCATGTTGTCCATAAAAAGAATCTTTTGACTGCACTACGCCAATATGATATTTTGCATCTTTTTCTTTAGCAGCACCCTCTAATGCATATACCATATCAGCTGATGGTACAGCGGGATATTCAATTGGCATATATTGAGGTGAAGTTCCTTCTTGTCTTACAGCACCATTAGCAATAACTAAGTCACCAATTCTTGTGTGCTCTTGCATAGCACCCGAAGTTCCCAACCTAACTAAAGTCTTTGCTCCAATATTTGCTAACTCTTCAACAGCTATTGCTGCAGATGGGCATCCAATTCCTGTAGAGGTAACGCTTACTGGCCTACCTTTGTATGTTCCTGTCACTGTTTTATATTCCCTATTAAAAGCAATTTCTTTAGGGTCATCAAAATGTTTTGCAATAAAATCTACTCTTCCGGGATCACCAGGAAGAATAACAAAATCTGCAATATCTCCCTCTTGTAATTGTATGTGATACTGCTTTTCTCCATCAAGCATTGACTTCTTTTCTGACATAGATTAAATAATATCAACCTATTTACAACTGGTCACTAAATATTTTTGATAAATGTATAGAAATTATTGCCAAAACTGATACTTTAATACTATGGATATTCCAGAGATTGTCTTTCCTAGTAATGATAAAGATTTTATTAGCAATCCATACCCCTATTTAAAAGAATTAAGAGAAGGGTCACCTTTACATTTAGATACTGAGAGTGGCCTTGTCTTAGTTACACATTTTGAAGATGTAAAAAATGTTCAAAAAAGTAAAAATTTCTCCTCTTCGGAACCAGAAAACTATCAAAAAAAAGATAAAGCGATGGTTAACAAACAAGATTACGAATTTTTTTGGAGAACTGAAGAATTCAATTTATTAAACCTAGAGGGTTCAATCCATAGCGAACTCAGAGGTTTAGTAGCAAAAGCCTTTTCCAATCGACAGGTACAAGAATTAAGACCCTTTATGGAGAAAAAATCAAAAGACTTGTTGGAAAATCTTAATAGTGACTCCTTTGATTTGTTAGCTGATTATGCACAACCTTATTCGATATCTGTAATTGGAGAGCTACTTGGTGTGCCAGAAGAAGATTATGATAAATTTTTATACTGGTCTCATTCAATAGTCAAAATGTATGATTTAAAAGTATCTGATGATAATGCATTAGAAGCAGAAAATGCCGCCAAAGAATTTTATACATATATGAATAATTTGATAGATAGTAAAAATAAAGACCCCCAAAACGATATGATTTCAAGATTGTCACAAGTAAGTGAAAATGATCAGAAACTAACTAAAGACCAAATTATATGTACTGTAATTCTTTTGTTAAATGCCGGTCATGAAGCAACTGTAAATACAATTGGAAATTCAATTGCAGCCTTAAATCAAAATAACATTAAGACAAAAGGTTTGCATGAGAAATTTGATATCAAAGACATAATTGAAGAACTGATTAGGTGGGATAGCCCTCTACAGTTTTTTCAAAGATGGGTCGTTGAAGACACTGAGCTATCGGGATATGAACTCCCGAGAAATTCTAAAATTGCTATTCTTTTGGGCTCGGCAAATAGAGATAATCTAGCATTCAATGAAGCAGAGAAAATTGACTTTAAACGGGAAAATTTAAGTCATACAAGTTTTGGTGGAGGAGTTCACTTTTGTCTTGGTGCTCACCTTGCAAGATTAGAATTGGAAGTTTCATTTCAAAATTTATTTGGCTACGATATTCAACTTATGGGTGAACCTGAAAGAACAGGTGCTTTTGGTATAAGAGGTTTTAAAAAAATTCAAGTAAAAATCTAAAGTTTAACTTCTGTAACTTTACAACTAGACCTAAACTCGACTTATGGGGAAATCTAAAAAGTACGGTATGAATACCAAAGCATTACATGCCAACAAAAAATTTGAACCCATCAGTGGAGACATAATGCCTCCTCTTCATCTTTCAACTACTTACAAAAATGATGTTCCTGGAGAATCAGAGTACTTTTATGGCCGTGTTAATAATCCAACAAGAGAGCTTTTTGAAAGAACTTTGGCATCACTTGAGGGAATAGATAATTATGAAGAAATGCATGCCCTTGCTATGGCTTCTGGTATGTCAGCAGTGAGTTTGATAGCAGAACTTGTAAAGCCAGGGGAGAATGTAGTTATTACAAAAGATGTTTATGGAGGAACTACCAATTATTTTTCAAAAATAGTCACTGAAAGAGGAGTCGAAGTTAATTTTTGCGATTTTTCTGATACTGAAACTTTGAAATCAATGTTAAATGAGAAAACTAAATTGGCATGGATTGAATCACCATCTAACCCATCTATAAATCTTTATGATCTTTCAAAAATAGCAGAGATTGTTCACGAAAACGGAACCTTTTTAGTCGCAGATAGTACTTTTTCAACGCCATTTATAACAAGGCCTCTAGAACATGGAGTTGACATCATTATGCACTCAACAACAAAGTATATCGGAGGACATAGCGATACACTAGGTGGAGCTGTTGTTACTAAAAGTCCTGAACTCCACGAAACCTTAATGTTCTATCAGAGACAAGGTGGTGCAATTATGTCCCCTTTTGATTCATACTTAGTTCAAAGAGGTCTATATACACTTGGACCAAGAATTAAGCTACATTCTGAAAACGCTCATAAATTAGCTGAATTCCTTGAAAGCTCAGAGCTTATTAAAGAAGTTAGGTACCCTGGATTGAAAAATTTCACAAATCATGAAATAGCATTAAAACAAATGGATTACTTTGGAGGAATGCTTAGTTTTTATTTAAATGAAAATGTAGACCAAGAGAAGTTTTGGAAGTCACTAGATTTATATAAATTAGCAGTAAGCCTTGGTGGGGTCGAAACTTTAATAGAGCTGCCATATTTGATGACACATGACAATGCACAAGAAACTGCGGCTAGTGCTCCCATTGATTTAATAAGAGTTTCTGTAGGGCTAGAAAATATTGAAGATTTAATTGATGATATGGATACTGCTCTAAATGAAGCAAAAAAATAAACTAAATTCAAACTATTTCTTATATTCAATAATTGCTGTTTTGTCCACTGGGGCTTTATTTATACTCTTTGGTTATAACGGATGGGGGCCTCCAGCTGGGAATGAACAGGCCATTGGTGAAATTTCAAGATGGTGTGAAAGAGTTAGTAGTGGTTTTTTCAGAGAACCTGTAAATACATTAGGAAATCTGGGTTTTGTATTTACAGGTTTATTTATGTTTTACAAAATTACACAAGATGCAACAAGTAATAAAAGTCCAATGTTTGGATCATTCAAAATAGCTTTACTTTATGCTTCTGCATCTACTTTTCTCGGACCAGGTTCGATGGCGATGCATGGAACACATACAGCGTTTGGAGCTTGGTTAGATAACGTATCCATGATTTCATATATTTTAATATTTTGGTTGTACAATTTAAAAGTTCTAAAAAATTTATCTAATAAAACATTTTTTATTAGTTACTCGATATTGCTTTCTTACTATGCATACAGTTATTGGTTTTTAGATTCGGGACTTGGTATAGGTGTTGATCTATTTGAATTAAGTATTGGTTTATGGATTTCAACAGAGATACTTATCAAATTACCGAATCTTTATGGAAGGATTATATCTGTAGTAACAATATTGATAGTGATGCAACTATTTGGAATCGATGTTTTAGATTTGTTATCGAATATTCAAGATAATTGGAAATCATTCCTTAATTTAATTCCAGTATTTATTCCAAATATAAATTCAAATGTTGAGAGAACATACAGACCTTGGGCGTTCGTTGGATACATTTCTTTTTATAGCGCATTTGTCGTTCGCGAAATTGGTATGCCGAGCCACCCCTGGTGTGATCCAGATTCTTTGATACAAGCCCACATGATTTGGCATTTACTATGCGCTGTTTCAACCATTAGTTTTTTCAATTTTCAAAGAAGAGAAACTCGTGATATTAAAAGTTAAGGCTATCTAACCAGTCAGATATTTCATTAACAGTATTCTTGTAAATCTCTAAAGCATGTTCGTCAGATTCATATGTAGATCTGCTTGGGTCAACAAATGAGTTATGTATCTTATTTTTACTATTAGGAAAAACCGGACATAATTCATTTGCAGAATCGCAGACTGTTAATACGTAATCGAAAGGTTCTTCATTAAAGTCATCGACAAGTTTTGGATACTGCATGCTAATGTCGTACCCCTCTTCTGACATTGCTCTTACAGCATATGGATTTACCTGTAATTCAGGGTGTGTTCCTGCTGAAAAAATTTGGTATTCGGGATATTTATGTTTAAGCAGACCTTCAGCAATTTGTGACCTACAAGTATTGCCTGTGCATATAACAATGATTTTCATAATGCTAGTTTATATAGAAATTAGAATAACTATATGGATACTCGTGCTGCTAAAGAAAAGAAGTTTACTGAAACAATTGAAAAGTGGATTATGTATTTTATGTACTTATTGTTTGGTGGTTTATTTTTTTTAATTTCCATACAAGGAACTTGGCGTGAGGGCTTAATATTATTTCCTATTGCTCTGGTCTCTATTCCTCTAACAAGATGGGGTATGCGATGGCAGAATGAACGCTATATAAGAAGTGCTCAAAACCAAGATGACCTAGAAGTAGTTGTAGATAGATTAAATAAAATTGAAAAAAGAATATCAGAACTGGAGGACAAATGATAACTGTAGAAGTATTACTGAAACATATGGCATGGGCTAACCAAGAAATTTACAGGGAAGTACAGAAACTTGATAATGAAGTCTTGGATTACTATGTAATTGATCCTGAGTGGACTGTCAGAAATATACTTATTCATATTGTAGGTGCTGGCCATCTGTATGGACAGAGGTTAGATGGTGATCCTTTTTCACCCTTCAAGTTAGAAAATGATGATGACGAAATGTTGATTAATCAGTTACTAACTGCATTAGAAAGAATAGACCAGGGCTTAATCAAATACGCAAATGTTGAAGATAGAGATTTAACATATATGACTTCTCAGGGAGAAAGAACAAGTTCAATTTCTACAATAGTTTCTCAAATGATATTTCATGCTGCTGAACATAGAGCACAAATTGTTGCAGCTTTAGATAAGCACAACCTTAGAGAAATAAACCTAGATCATTACTCCGTGTTTGGTTATATTGAAACACTCAAGTAGTACTGTTTTGTAACCATTCCTTGTACTCCGGCAAAGTATAGACCGGTTCTATTACTGTAATTTTTGGAATTTTATAATGATGCCTTTGTTTTACAATGTCTACAACTTCTATCAATAAGGATTCCCTTGTATAAATAGAAACCTCTACTTCAGGTTCATTAACTATTTCATCTTTCCATTTATAAGACGACTGAATAGTATGAAATGTTCCGCATGCAATTTTATTTGTCGCTAATAAGAACTGAATTAATTCTTTTGCGTTTTTGTCATCACCAACAGTAGTTTGAATAATAATCATAGGTCAAGATTAAGCTCTTTTGCTGTATAAGACCATAAGGATTCTCTTAATTCTTTGTTGTAAACAATTTTGTTATGTTTCATAGTTGCGGGCTTTCCATAAAATCCAAATATTTTTGGAGCGTAAACTCGGTTTAATTGTACATCTGTATCTTCTATAGCTTTTATTATTGGAGCGACACCTGTTGCAATATTTGTTGAAAAATATGTATAAAAAGATTTTTTTATTCGTTTCACCTCATGAGGTCTAGACTGTCTTGATTTTGTAATACCCGGATGAGCAACTGATACAGATACAGGTAGGTTTATTAACCTATTTTCTAACTCAACTGCAAACATTGATCTATATAAATTTGTTAAATTGTATCTGCTACTTGGTGAAAAAGATTTCTCGTAATGAATGTTGTCTAATACTAATTTTCTAGCTAAATACATGGAGAGGCTTGAAATCTGGACTATCCTTCCAGAGTTACGGATAAGGTTTTCTAGTAGCATTAACGATAAGCGGTATGAACCAAAATAATTTACTGCCATCATGGATTCATAACCTTCAGTTGTCAGCTCAAAGTTCCTATAAATCAAACCGGCGTTGTTATACAAAATATCTAAATTTGAGTAATCTGCATTAATTTTCTCAACAAATAAATTAATACTTTCAGGATCAGCAAGATCAAGTTCTAAAAACTTTGATGATGGACCTAAATATTTCTCTGCCATCAATCCTTTTTTAGTACTTCTGCATGCAAGTAAAACTTGATAGTTATTTTGAATAAGTTTTTCAGCTACTGCAAGACCTATCCCTTTATTAGCTCCAGTGATAATTGCTGTTTTTGTCATTTTTTATTCAGTTTATTAATACGTATAATTAAACAAATGTATTATTTAATAACTGGAATCATTGCTGTATCAATACTGAGATACTTTAATTTAATTCCAAAAATGACTAGTAAGTTTTGGACATATGTCGATTATGCAATGGTCCTTGTTGCGTTTGTTTTACTACTTTCACGCATACCACCTTTTTTCTCAGGAATTTTATTATCAGTTGTAGCTGGATATGCTTGGCGAAAAGGTTATTTTGATAAGTTCCGTTAAGGAATAATCTCTAGCAATACATCAATTGGCTGAGCAACCCATGTATCAAACTCAGCAATCATCTCATCAGCTGATTTTCCAAAATTAGATTTGAAAGCTTCTTCAAATCCAAGATCTTCAATTTGTGTCCAAAAGTCAACTCTGAAGGTCTCTTCACTTGTGGTGTAAATTAAGTATGCAACAAACCATGTAAGAATATCATAGGAGTTAAATTCTTCGTCATAGCCCAGTTCCCTTAAGCTTTTACCGGTATTGAAGTATGGCTTAATAGCTTCTGCTTTATATTCCATTACTCGCTTTAAGTACCCTGCTTCTACACCAGGTTCTTTGGAGTACCAATACTGTGCCATATATTCTGCTCCACCCTCCATCAAAAAAGGTACTTGTATTTCACCACCATTAAAATATATATTTCTGTTACTTGTTCTCCAGTCACCATCTGTGTCCGGTAATTCGGGTATGGATAAGTTTCCATGCTGGTAAACATGAAAATATTCATGCAATATTACTGGTTTGTAATCTTCTTCTTCAGGGCCTGGATACTTAGATGACATGATGAGGGCATTAAAATAATATCCTAAATGATCTCTAATATAAGAACTAACAGCAGCTCCTCCATCATTTATATACCTATAAAAAGGTGACCAACCATTACCACTTCCATAAGGATCTCCATTAGCGCAATCCCATTCTTTATTCCAATTTGGATCTTTTGTTGATCGAACTTCGCACCATTGTTCATCTAAAGCTATTACTTCATCTTTACCGGTGCCGACAATCCATATTTCAAGTGGTCCATAGCTACCCCAATATCCAATTGCTTTGTTTACCCACTCAACAGTAAGGTCAATGGTTGTTTGTGATACATCGGCTGCAGCATAAACTTCTGGGTTTGCATCTGTAGCTCCCCATAATATTTTGCTTTCTGAAACAGCTGTATCTTCATTAGCTACAGCTGTATCTTCGTCCGAAGGGTAGTAAAGCCTTCCTGTTTCTTCTTCTGCTATTGGAATAACGTAGTTTCTTTCTGATTCACTTCCTAGAATCCATGAATCAAAGTCAGCAAAAAATTCGTCTATTGTCATGCCAAATGTATTACTAAATACTAATTCTGGATCACTTATTTTTTTTAATTCTGGATAATAAACATTTTCAAAAACATAAGGATCGTTTACTTTGTGAGCAAGATAAGCCGCTGCCCAAGCTCCCCACCCATACGCAGCTTGGCTACATGAATCTTGATAGGTTATATCTCTTATAGACTTTCCTGGACATTGTTCCATTGCTCTTTGTCCATCAAAATATTGATTATTTAATTCTTGTAATAGGTCCCCATGTATATTTTTTAAATTTCCAATTTTATACTGTTCTTCTAAAATTGTTTTTTCTTTAAATACTGCCGTTCCTTCTTGAAGCCATATACCACCAACAAGGTAATCAATTTTTTCAGGATCGAAACTGCAAGTTGATCGAATATCTCTATCTGAACATCTATAAAAATCCATATGGGCCATCTGAAATACGTGCCAATACTCATGGAATACTCCACTAAATTCTTGGTTGTATCCTTCTCCATTTTCGACCTCAAAACCTATTGGTTTTGACCAAACAAGCAAGTGGTATAACTGTTCAAATTGGCCGTTGTGACCCTTGTTACCACTACTTGAATATCCTCTTTGTTCAGTTTCTAGACCACCTTGAAGATACATTGAAAAATATCTTTCATCTATGAAATTCAAACAATCGTCAAAATTTTGAAAACTATTGAACGCTGATGCTTCAAAATTGCCAGCATTTTCACGGTTAGAACAAAAAACGTTAGATAAATTGTCTTTTTCATTTTCATCAGTTCCTACAAAATAAACTTCAACTGGATATTTACCAAGTTTTTCTTGAATTATAGAAAAAGCATACTCTACTCGACCATGAACTTCAGTTGGTATATCACCTGCAAAATAAAGCTTTGCGGGGTAGTCGACAAGGGTCATATGATTTATAACTTCACCTGTGTCTTCAGTTTCTGAAGTGGTTCCTGTGTCTTTTAGAATTTCTGTTTGTGCTTGTTCTGAACCGCTACTACACATCGTCAAAACTAAAAATAAAATTATACTTTTTTTCATTCGTAATACTTATTATTGTATAGCAACCATCTTACAGAAAAAATAACAACAAAAATTGAGAACAACATTGTCATATTTGGAAAAAGGTATAGAAGCGTTATAGATCCAATGATTGTAATTAAGATAACTAACATCTTATTTTGAATCTGGCTTAAAAAATGTTTTGTTTTTACCTTGAACTAAATGATACCTATCCATTAACGCTTCTTTGTCTGCCTCGACTGAGTCTGTAAGGTCTAGAACTTCCATTAGCTCGAATCTTCGATTTTTGTAATCTATCTTGGTTGGAACAATAGTTGCATCAAGTGCTTTTCCAATATAATGAAAACCACTTTTAATAGTTTGGTTCGTTTTCATCTCACCCTCGACCGTTAAATATAAAATAAATTTCTCTTTTGTTTCTAATTGTTCAATCACTTGTTGTGTAACACCAGTTGAGTTTGCTCTCCAGACAGGTATACCCCCAAATTCAAGAAGTCGTTTATTTTGAATCTTTCCAAGTGGATGAGGTATGCCTAATTTATCAGGATTTTTTTTAAATGGAAGAGGTACAACAATGCGAGTAAACATTGAAACGGAACCAAGAAAGTAAAATTTTAAATCTACTGCTAAACAAACAAAATATGCATAAATGGCATCGAATGTAGATGAGTGTGGTGCTGATGCGATTATAATTCTTTTTTTATCAGGTAAATTACCAACTATGTTCCAATTAACAAGTTTTAAAAGAAACCTTCCAATAGGCCCGAGTCTCTTTCTTTTTTTTACAGGATGATTATCTGTAATTTTTATATCTTTCATATATTTAATTTACTAGCTGTTTGTAATTTCAAATACCTGCTTTGAAAGGAATTTAAGATTTTTATTATTAAAATTTACAATCCAGAGAACTACATAAAATAACCCTACAAGTAAAAACAGAAATGCATAGCCTCTTCCAGGACCAGTTCCTACAAGTGGAGATAAAATATCAATATTATCTGGATAAAAAGAAAACTCTAAATAATCTCCCAAAGGTCCAGCAATAACCACTCCTAATGGTCGTAACATTTGAGCAATCGTTCCTCTAAGTGCCAAAGCTCTGCCTCTAATATCTTCAGTTGTAATCGCCAACCATGCTCCCGAAGAAACTGTATATTGTACTGTTCCGCTAATTCCAGCAATTACACCGTGTATACATAAAAGAATTATGCTTGGTCTAAGAGACCCTAAAATCAAACTTAATCCACCTAAAAGTCCCATATATATAGCAACCTTTAAATTTCCTTGAAGTTTATCAGCAAGTCTTAGTGAAATAATTGAACCGATCAGAAAAGCTAAACCTACACTTGATTCAACAATACCGAGACCTCTTGCGTCAGTAAAACTTAATATCATTGGAGGAATCAATACTGAAGTAAACCCCCATAGAAAATTTCCTATTGAAAAGATAGACACTAAAGAAAGTAAGCCTTTTTGCTTTTTTAACCATTCATAGGCCTCTAGTAGATCAAAATAAACATTTTTAAAATTTAACTTACCTTTTGTTTCAGCTTTTTTTGTTTTAAAAAAAGCTATTGTTGCAATTCCAAAAAAGCAGGTAATCAGGTCAACAAGTATTACTCCTGGTAATCCAAAAAAAGAATATATAAAAGCTCCACCTATTGGTCCGATTAAAACAGAAATTGCTTCTGCACTCTCAAACAATGCTGAGACTTTTGTTACTTCCTGTTTTTTTACAACATCTCCTAAGAATGCACTCCATGTTGTCCAATGTGCTATTTCAAAAATTCCGAAAGCTAAAGCAAATGGGATTAAGAGAGTTAATGTCAAAATATCATTTAATGCAAGATAACCAATAACACACATCAACACGGCAATTATTAAATCAAAAATAATTATTAACTTTTTTCTAGGGAACCTATCTGCAAGAACTCCTCCAAATGGACCGGTAACAACACCTACAATTGCAACAATAAATAAAATTGTTGAAAGAGCACTGGCTTTTCCTGTGGTTTCATATATCCAAACACCAATTGCAAAAAAAGACATAGAAGAACCTGTCCAAGAAACTGTTTGACCTAACCAAAGGAGGTATACTTTTTTGCTCATATTGACTTTCAAATAGAGATACTAGTTTTATTTATTTTTTAAATCTGGTCAGTAAATTAATACCCGGTCTGCTTCAAAAGTTAACTCGACAAGCCTGTTGGGTGTGGCAGGAGTAAAACCTAATGACTCTAATTGTTCTTTTGTAATACCTCTAGCTTGTGCGGATTTGCCGGATGCATAGAGATTTGCACCTTTGTTTTTTAGCTCATCTAAATGATCTGATAAAGTTCCGAGCCCTACACCTTGCATTTCCTTTGTAGTGATGTCATGTAAAGAAGTAACCCCATCTCCAGCACAAAATATCGTGACTTCATTTCCATCCTCTATTGCTGACTTTGCAACTAGGAAACCTAATACTGAACGACTTGGATTTTCAACTCCTGTGATTATATGAACTAAGAGTTTCCCCATATATTAATAATAAAACTATTAAATTTTGAATATGTCAGTTTTAAAAATTAAGCTAAGGAGAGAAGTTATTAAAAAATAAAATGATAAGTAAAGAAGCTCAGAAAAGTATCCAAAGATACAAAAAATATGCATCTTTTATAAGCTCTTTCTATAGAACGCCAAGCGAAATATCTAATTGGAGAGTAGGCCTTTTTAGATGGTTTATTGATTTACAGGGAACAATTGGTCCCAAAGCTAAAGGAACTGTAAAAGAAGAGGTCATGTTAGGAGGAGTTAGAACACTAAAAGTTTCAACACCTAATTCTGATCCAAAAAGAGTATTTTTATATTATCACGGTGGAGGATATTCAATGGGAAGTCCTAAATCGCACTTCTCTTTAGTTAGTTATTTAGCAGACATAACAGGAACAACTGTTTATATTCCTGATTACAGGCTTGGGCCAGAAAATAAATATCCGGCGCAGTTAGATGATGGGGTTAAGACATATAATGCTTTAATCAATGATTTCGGATACTCTCCTAATCAAATAGCTATTGGCGGTGACTCTGCAGGAGGAAACTTAGCTTTAATTACACTTTTGAAATTAAAAGATCTAAATATTGATTTAC
>VMHT01167076.1_pt1 | contig 22526 bp, 37 predicted proteins | sample 4693611 | NCBI WGS metagenome assembly VMHT01 (sample SAMN12280063, study PRJNA550983) | marine metagenome | isolation source: seawater sampled from same location over 5 years 0.02-0.2 micron viral filtrate | place: USA: collected off the coast of southern California halfway between the port... ...
GGTATCTTTGATGGTAAACCGTCAATCATCGATTACAAAACTTCGATGAAACCTAAACGTAAAGACTGGATTAAAAACTACTTCATGCAAGAATCTGCGTATGCAATCATGTGGGAAGAACGTACTGGTCAACCTATCACTCAGTTGGTTACTATCATTTCTGTTGATGGTAATGATCCTCAAGTGTTTATCGAACATCGTGACAACTGGGTTCGTCCGTTGAGAGAAACTATAGAAAAATACAACGAGGAACAAAGTTCTACTTCCGTTTTGTTATAAATAGTGTTATAATTAATTTAAATTAATCACTAGGACAAATTGATGAAGTTTAAAACGTACATAACCGAAGCACTTAAAGCAGAGGATTACGAAGCGTCAATCGTGATGGGTTTCTATGAGTTAAAAGGAAAACCCATCACTGACAATCCAACCGACTATGGTATTTCGGACAAAGTGTTCAATGTCATTAAGGGTAACCCTAAAGCGCTTGAGGCGGGACGTAAGATTGCAGCTGCAGTACTCAAAGCATATCCTACCCTAAAAACTAAAGAGGCAGAACAGTATGGTCGTGCAAAGGCGACACTGACTGACTTCTGGAAATCTCATGGTGCAAGTGACATTACACCTAAGACAGATGTTCTGATTGGTGATATGCGATTCTCTGTTAAGATCGGTATTGCACAGTTGATGTCTGGTGGTAAAGCAGAATCGACTGCAACATTCGAAGCTGCAACCAAGAACTCTAATCCCGAACTCAAGAAGTCCCCACAATATAAAATAACTACCGATGTCCTAGAAGGGTTTGTAAAGAACACTCTCGCACCATCTAAATTACGTCCTTTGATTAAGGCGGGTACTGATGATGTAGTTAACAAGGCAGAGGCGGCACATAAAGATTGTATGCAAGAGTTGGGTAAACTATTCAACGAATCTAAATCATTCAAGGTTGAGTTCGCTCGAGAGGCAATGTCTGGGTACGAGAAGTTTGGAAAAACCTCAAATGCAGCCGCTGAGTTTATGTTGGTTGCAAGTGCAGATGGTGGTACAGTCAAGATTCATTCTGTGGATGATGACGCATATTGTCTCAAGATTGCCAATGCAATGAAACTACAAGCACGATTCAAGACATCTTCACGTAAACTAAAGGGTGTCAAGACAGGGGAGTACAACTACTGGTCTGTTATCTCATTGATCGTTGACTCAATGCAAGAGACCGAAGAACTAAACGAAAGTATCGAACTACACGAATTGAAACTGTTACGTGTCATTCGTGGATGGGTAACCAAAACTTGGAGAAAGGTGACAACATTCTTCAAGGGTGGTATAATGAAACTCAAGACGTTTCTGGGAGTAAAACCAGATCCTTCTTTTAACAACAAGATAAAATTCTAATGGATTTCCAAGAGTTTATAACAGAACAAAAGAACACACACATGACTCACATTGAGGACAAAGTTCTCTATGGGGGTGTGAATGGTACACGTCAAGCAATCAATGCATTACGTGACATGCGTGATATGTTGTCTGGAAAGAAAGCTGGTAACCTATCTGTAAAGTGGGACGGTGCGCCTGCAATCTTCTGTGGTGAAGATCCCACAGATGGTAAGTTCTTTGTTGCGAAGAAAGGTATCTTTGCGAAGAACCCAAAGGTCTATAAGACTGATGCGGATATAGATGCTGATACAGACGGCGACTTGAATACAAAATTGAAAGAGGCGTTAAAGTATCTTCCTGATCTGGGAATCAAGGGAGTCATTCAAGGAGACTTCTTGTTTTCAAAGAAAGATCTCTCAACAAAAAAATTCGATGGTGTTCCCTACGTTACCTTCCATCCAAACACTATTATCTATGCCGTACCTGTAGATCAAGCATCTGAAATTAAGAAGGCGAAGATCGGTATTGTATGGCATACAACCTATACTGGTAAAGACTTTGAGTCGATGCGAGCGACATATGGTGTGGACGTGTCGAAGTTTCGCAATTCTGTAAACGTATGGTCACAGGATGCAATGTTACGTGACGTACAACAAGCTACTATGTCCAAGAAAGAAACTGATCGAGTTAATCAATTACTAAGTAAATGTGGACTATTATTCAATAAGATCTCTGGAACCACTCTACGTGAACTAGAGAGTAAACAACATATTGCACAGTTGATTGAACAGTTTAATAACACTTATGTGCGGCAAGGGGCAGTGATCGGCAACACTTCTACGCACGTAACCAAGTTAATCAAGTGGATACAGGACAAGTATCAGAAAGAAATAGACAAGAGAAAGACTGCAAAAGGAAAGGGAGTACAACAAAAAAAGTTAGATGAGATACTCGAATTCTTCTCAGTAGATAATAAAAAAGCGTTAGTCAGTATGATAGAATTGCAAAAAACTATCGTTCTTGCGAAACTAATTCTTATAAATAAACTTGATAGATTAAAAAAGATTGACACGTTTGTCCAAACTAGGAATGGTTATAAGACCACTGGTGAGGAAGGATACGTTGCAATCGACACACTTGGTGGTGATGCGGTGAAATTGGTTGATAGGATGGAATTTTCCTATAATAACTTTTCACCCGATGTTGTTAAAGGCTGGGATAAACCTAGTCGTAATTAATGGGTTAAACCAAAAGAGGAAGATATGCCTAAACCATTAGGTTTCAAAGATTTCGTAACAGTTGACTATACCCAAACTGGGGATGATCAACTCGCACTCAATAGTAAGAAGCGTAAAAGGGACAGTGGGGAAACCACCACCGAAGGGCCCGATGAAGCACTTACTATCCAACAGCGCCTGAAAAAGGCACGTCAAATGAAAAAACTCGCTCCTAAGATTGCAATCGGTCGTGCAAGAGCTGCTCGTAAGATGGCGAATATGGACACACTCAAGAAACGTGCAAAGAAACAAGCACGTAATATGATTGCCAAAAAGTTGACAAAAGGTCAGTCTAAAGGTGACCTAAATATGGCTAGACGAATGGAAATAGAAAAACGTCTAGACAAGATGAAACCAAAGATTGATAAACTTGCGAAGAAGTTGTTACCTCAAGTACGCAAACAAGAACTCGCAAGGAAAAAGAATAAGGGCAAAGAGTGATAAAGAATTTTAGTCAATACCTGATCGAAGAGGAACGTGAAGTTTATTTTACCTTTGGTAGAATGAACCCGCCTACTATCGGTCACGGTAAAGTAATGGATACTCTATCCACAAAGTCTGGTAAGTCAGACTATAAAGTGTTTGTGTCTCAGTCTCAAAATCCTAAAAAGGATCCATTGACTTACACACAAAAGATCAAACATATCCGCAAGATGTTTCCTAAACACGCACGGAACGTCATGTTGGATAAGAAAGTAAAAAACGTATTCGATGTAGCTGCATCATTATATGACCAAGGTTATCGTAACGTAACTATGGTTGTAGGGGAAGATCGTATTAGGGAGTTTGATACTCTCTTGAACAAATACAACGGTGTCAAAGCAAGGCACGGTTTCTATAATTTTAAAAGGATCAATATTGTATCTGCTGGTGCAAGAGATCCTGATGCTGAGGGTGTAGAGGGCATGTCTGCATCCAAACAACGGGCAAATGCCTCCGCAAATGACTTTGTGAGTTTCTCACAAGGTGTGCCGAGAACCATGTCCAATAAAGATGCACGATCATTGTTTAATGATGTGCGTAGAGGAATGGGACTCAAGGAAGAGAGATCATTCAAGAATCACGTGGAATTGCCTGTTGTTTCAGAAACAAGGGAACAGTATGTACAAGGAGCGCTATACCAAGTGGGTGATTCGGTTGTCATCAATGAAACCGAAGAACTTGGCACGGTTAGTTTCCTTGGATCAAATTATGTCATAGTAGAGTGTGGAGAAAAGAAGTACCGCAAGTGGTTGGATGCGGTTGAACTAGTAGAAGGGGGAAGTGGTAAGAAGCAAGACGCTGACATTAAAGATAGAGAAGGAACTCAACCAGCACGTTACCACAAAGGACTAAAGAAGTCAACCAAGGTGGCAAGGGATGCCCACTTTAAGAAACATGGGAAGAAAGCAGACGATGATGATTCCGCCTATAAACCAGCTCCAGGCGATGCAAAGGCGAAAACGAAACCTTCCAAGTATACGAAAGCATTCAAAGACATGTACGAGGAAGTCTCTGCAAAACAACTCAGTGATCTTGAGAAATTCGCAGATCGAATCCTCGCAAAGTTCGATGTCGATATCGAATTCACACGTCATTTCCGTGATCGTATGAATGATGAACGCAACAAACCAGCTATTACGGTTAATGAGTTGCAAAAAGTATTCAAGAAGATTGCGAAGAACAAAGCAAAGAACATTAGACAGAATCCAGATAGTGAGGCAGTAATCAAAGACCTACAGTCGGATCTGAATCTACCAGTTGTGATTAAATATAATCGTAACAAAGAAGAGTTTGAAGTTATTAATAAAACAATAATGCGTAAGAAGAACTTCAAGTCTACTAGTAAGACTATTACTACAGAGACTACCGAAGGCAAGATGTTGAATAAGATTAAGTCTATCACGACTAATCGTAAAGAATATCAACACGCATTGAAGACTCTAACAGATCTGTTAGTACGTAAGAAGAAAGAGAATGGTGGTAAATTACCACACAGTACTAATTACTACGCTCAACAGATTGCAAAATCTTATAGAAGTGTTGACCGACTTCAGTTACACAAGTTGTTACCTGAAGATGCAGTAGATGATGCCAAAAAACAAATCGACCAAGAGAAGGAGTCTGATAAAAAGAAACACGACCGAATGTTGGATCGTGCTAGACTCGCTCAAGCTAAAAATAAAAACAGAGAGACCAAATGATAAATTTTAAAAAATACCTAGAAGAAGGAAGATATTCGTTATACGATATCATCGAGAAAGAGGGAGAAGGACTTGCTGGGAAGGCAAAGAAATCTGGTATCTCTGTTGACACATTAAGAAAAGTTTATAACCGTGGTGTAGCCGCTTGGAAGACAGGTCACAGACCTGGCACCACTCCTCAACAATGGGGTTACGCAAGAGTTAACGCTTTTATCGTTAAGAAGAAAAAGGGTAACCTAAATCACGACAAGGATCTAGCATAAAAATGAAATCGTTCAAACAAATCCGTGAGGCAAAATCATCATCTGGTTATGACCTCTATCACAAAACATTTAGTGGTGCGATGCAACACGCTTACGCTTTTGCCAAGAAGAAAGGGTTTGAAGTAGATAAGAACGACATCGACAACAAAGTTGCAACTGGGCCGAAGAAACCATCTTCGGGTAAGACTAACAAGTACATCTTGAAGACTAACAAGAAGAACCGTCACGCACATATTCAAGTTGCGAACTTGGACAACAAGCGTTACGAGTTGAACATGTATATGGAGTCTGTTACCCAAGAAAATGTCGAGTTAGAAGAGAGATTCACCCCCAAAGAAATCAAGATGGCAATCGGTGTTGCCTCTGACAAACGATATGCTGGTGGTAACTACTCTGGTGCAGTTCGTGCTATCGAAAAGATCAAGAAAGGTTTATCCAAACACAAACAAGTGGCGGCAGTACTCAAGAGACAGAATGAGTCAGTAGAAGAAACTGTGGAACTTGATGAAAACCGTAATCTACTTAAAGACTACGAACAACTCAAGAAGAAAGGTAAGTCTGACGGTCAAGCACAAGACATTCTATTGTCTATGCCCAAGTACAAAAGATACGACAGTGCCAAGTTAGGTAAACTAATTGGTGATGCATTACGTAAGGGAACTATCCGTAAGAAAGCACCATTCAAGTTGGCAGAAGAATTTAAACCTCACAAGATGTATGATCCCAAGACTGGTAAAGAGTATGATGCAAAGACTCAAGCCGACCATGAACGTATGGCAAAGATGGGTTATACTCACGAGAAACCTGAAGTAAACGAGAAAGCATTACACAACGTTAAAGGTAAAGACGGTAAGACTTACTCTTTAGAGTTAGATCAGAGTGGTCGTAAAGTTATGGTTCGTACCAAGAATAACTTCGGTGACATCGCAACAATCCCTCTAAAGAAAGCAGTAAAGATCTTCGAAGATTCTGAAGAACTATCAGAGATGGCAGTATCACGTAAAGACTTTGATAAGATCAAGAAGGGTGATGTTATCTCATTTGTGTTTGACTCTTCAATGAAGAAAGGACACAAAGTAAAACTCCAAGTTAAGAGTAAGACTCGTAGTGCAAAATATAATGTTGACAAAGTTAACATGGTAGACGCTAACGATTCTCGTAATAAAACTAAGTTTACCCTATTCAGTCGAGGTGGTAAAGACGCCACACTTGGTTGGGGTGATATGGCTGTTGTTATCAAATCATATAAGATTGGTGTCAACGAAGACCTTACTGAGAACTATCGTCAACTTGCACAAAAAGGTATGGGTACAGAAACTCAGAAAGATGCACGAGTTGGACTAGAGTTAGATTACTACGACTCAAAAGGTAACAAACAGTTTGGTAAGATTGTTAAGAAGACTGCATCTGGTTATATCGTTAAGGATGACAAGACAGGCAAATCACATTCATTCTCATATCATGATCGTATGAAAGCGAAGAAACTTTTATCCGCACAACGTCAATGTGAAGCGGTAGATCCAGCTGATATAGATATAAAAGCAACGGACGATGATCGTAAAGCAGCTGACAAGAATATTATTGTCCAGTTACGTAGAGTTGCAGACTTACCGAAGGGTGGACAGGTTGAGTTCAAGAACGGTAAGAAAGTAAACCTAAAACAACATCTTGCAAAGGCAGTACTTCAGAAGTATGCACAGATCAAGAGAAACGATCAAAAATTAAAGTTTGCAAACTTGGCTAGTAACAGTCCACAAGATATGCAAAAGGCAATGAGATTACGATGAAGTCATTTAACGACCACTGTAACTGCGGATCAGAATCCAACCTAGTAGAAAGTAATATCTACCGTGTTGGATCAGAAGCATACTTCGAATACTGGAGACAGTGTCGTGAAGATTACTATAACGGAAACCTAAATATAGATCCCGCTGAAGTAGATATCATGGAATCTAATCTAGGTGAGTTTGCACAATTCGATGGAGAGAATGTTGCATTGGATTGTATCTTTGAAGAAGAGAAGAAACCAATCGGTAAACCTATGCGTGGTGGCCCTAAGAAGTACTACGTATATGTTAAAGATGGAGACAAAGTAAAGAAAGTATCATGGGGTGATACAACTGGACTTAAAGTAAAGTTGAATGATCCCAAGGCACGTAAATCGTTTGCAGCTCGTCACAAGTGTGACCAATAGAATGACAGAACAAAAGCTGCATACTGGGCATGTCGTTTACCCCGATATGCGAAACAGTTAGGGTTAAGTGGTGGCGGAAGTTTCTTCTGGTAAACCATACCTTGAGATGGTATTACATGATGGATCTAGGATCAGAACATTTGATCCTAAAGTTGACGATGCAGAACTAGTATGGCATAGAGATGAAAGGACTAGAAGAATAATCGTCATGGAAGGATATGGATGGGAACTCCAACTGGATAACAAAAAACCTTTCGACTTACTGGAAGGTCATAGTTATACCATTAATAGAATGGAATACCATAGAATAATTAAAGGTGATTCTACGTTAGTTTTAAGGATCATAGAAGTATAAATAGTATAAGTCGAAAGACTTTTATCACATGGGAAAACTGTAAATGGCAGACACAAATCAACAACGTTTAGATCGTATTGAAGAGAAGATTGATAAACTCTCGGATGCCATGATCAGTCTCGCTCGTGCGGAGGAGAAACTAATCGCAATCGAAAAGAATAATCATAATCATTTCGAACGAATGAATAAATTTTCTCAAAAGTTAGATGACATAGAAAAAAAGGTAGACGATAATGCACGTACAGTGCAAATCATTAACTCAATAGTATACATGGTAGCAATCGCAACAGTAGGTGTTGTAGTTGACTACTTCTGGTTAAGTCAATAGGAGACAACATGAATATCTCAGATATTAAAAAAATGAAAGAGGCATATCTTGAGGTTGTCTCTGAAACACAGAAAGAAGACATCGATCCTGAACTTCTAAAGAAAGCTGCTGTCGGTAAAAAGAAAGCAGATGATGAAGAAGAGAAAGGTAAGAAAGCGGTTCCTGCTGGTAAAGATGTTGACGTAGAGAAGGACGATGAGTCTGGAGACGAAAAAGAGGACAAAGTCATTCCACCTAAGAAGAAGAAAAAGGATGATGACGAGAAGGAAGAACCACCTGTCGATGAAGACAACTCTAATGATGAGGATGATGACGGTGAAGGTTTAGACAAAGTCCAACCCAAAGCAGTTAAGAAGAAGTTCAAAGATCGTAAAGACAAAGACATCGACAACGATGGTGATGTAGATTCTTCGGACAAGTTCTTACACAAGAGACGTAAAGCAGTATCTAAGGCAATGGCAAAAGAAGGTTTCGAAAATGCCACCGAAGATCTACTGAACGCAATCGAAAACATCTTTGAGAAGAAAGCTGACGGTGAAGAACACGGTGAAACTCAATCTAAGAAAGAGAAAGAGTTCGCTGATCAACACAAAGGTAAGTCTGACAAGAAAGTCGAAGATAATGTTGAAGATGCAAAAGACAAAGTAACAGCGGCAGGTCGTGGTGGCCCATCACCTAAGAAACGTCCAGGCGATAATCCACAAGGCGACAAAGCACCTGTTAAAGTTAAAGAACAATCTGAATTAATTCAGAAAACTCTAGAACAACTTCGTAAATAAAACTTAGGAGTATATTATGGCTAAATTAGTACCACCAAATTGGTGTAGTAACGCAATCCCGACCGAACGTGGTTGGGAAGATCCCGATACAGGTGAACTGTATGTTTCTGGAGGTTTCTCTCTAGAACAATTACAGGATCACAATGATGAAGTAGATATGTTAGTTAATGCAAGATTAGCTGGCGCTGACGTACAATCATTGACTGAAGCACCTGTGGGTAACAAATCTCTAGATGAGATGACAAAAGTAGAACTCGAAGCACTGGGAAGAACACACGGTGTAGAACTTGATCGAAGACGTAGTAAAGAAACACTAGTTGATCAAGTAGAAGAAGTTCTCGATCTTAGTAAGATGAGTAAAATACGACTAGAACAATTAGGTCGTCAACACGGACTCGAACTAGATCGTAGATTAACTAAAGATAAACTGATCGCTCAATTAAACGAATATCTTAGTTAAGTTTTACCCTAGATAGTAGTATGAAATTTTACATACTCACGTCTACGGATCTGTCGTCTCTGGTACGTCACAAAGAGACAATTCCAATCGAAGAACAAGTAGTCATCATCAATTCCCTCGATGATGACTACGTTCGATCTGCCTCCGCATATTGTGAAGAAAACAATATTACCTATCACATAACCGAATCAGACGGTACTGCTGGTACTGGGAAAAACTCTGTCATGAAGAAGTTCCTAGAAACAGATGAAGAGTACATGGTACAAGTTGACGGAGATGATGAAATAACCAAGTTCGGATATGAATACTACAAAAGTATTGCTGACCTAGATACTCCACCAGATCTTCTTGTACTACATTACCAATGGCAAAGATATGCAAAAACTTTTTCTCAGAGTAGGACAACTGGTAAGACAAAGGTTGCAGAGTGGGCAAGGTCATGTGGTTGGGTACGAAAGAACACCGCACGAAGAGAACTGTATACTCCAGTGGATAATTCTAACTATCTAAGATTCTTGCAGACTCAGAAGATGACTGGGCCAGATCCTAAACCACGAGAGTACCAATACGGTAACGAAGATCCAGAAACCCTCAAACGATGGGCAGAATCAAGATGTAGATGGGAACATTTCATATGGAATCACGGAGTGGGACAACCTAACGGTGAACTGAAAGATGTATTCAGTCGTATGGTATTCTATTCTAGAAAGTCAGCAGAACTTGTACACTTTACCAATAAATTAAAGATTGGGGAAGATACAATGGCGTTTCTTGAGATGAGACTACACCATGTTAATGGTTTGATAAATATTGGTAGACACACAGAGTTACACGAACCTACTTACATCTATATGTACGATAGTATGGGAGTTAGTAGACAAGAACAAGGACTTACCGAAGATTTACATTCTTCAAGTAGTCATGAGTGGGTAGTTACTTTGTGGGACTGGGTTACAAAGCACAACCTAGTAGAAAGGTATAAGAGTGCTGAAAACTTACAATTTAAAAATTATGAATAACACTGAAATTAAATTAACACCAAAGAACTTTATGTTATTTGCGGCCAAGAATTATCAGAACCCCAAATGCATTGACGAAGATGAATTCCAAGAAGATCTAAAACGATTCAAGTATATCAAAAGATTACTTAATAGATACTACGCAGGCGGAGATCTGTCAGAAAGACTGATACTCAATCATCTGATTGTTCTGTTAAATGTGTTCGGTAACGAACCTTGTGTTGAGATGTTGGCAATGAAGATTCAATTAGAACATTGGCCCACCTTAAAACCATTCCTAATCTATCTACGTGCATTGAAGAATGACGAGTTTACTGGGATTAAAATGGATAAAGTTGCGATAAACGTCTTACGTGAGATCGCCCGATTATAAATAAAGATAAACCTTTTGAGAAAAGATTAACATGGGAATTTTAAAATCAGCAGCGGATCTAGTCTATACAATTAGATTTCTGAAACTATTAGTAACTAAGTTCGAAGATACAGATGCGTTCAAAGCAGGTATCATCGATAAAGACGGTAAGAAGAATAAAGACTTCAATACTAATAGTATGGACGATCGTGAAGCATACCGATCACACTACACAGCGTTTCATAGACTTGTTTTCAATTTAAAAAGAATCATGGCGAAAGTGCCTGGCGGTCAGTCAGTCGTTGCACGTTATGGAGCTGCACTCGCATTGATCAAAGAACACGGTGAACTAAGTGATCACCAAATCATGAAGATACATGATAAGACAGGTATCGATATTTTAGATGTTCTCGCAGAAGATTCTCAATGGTTTATAGTAGAGGGTAACAAACTGGGCGAAGGTGTCTATCGAATGAAACACGATTGTATGACTACAGAATGTCTAGAGATTGTAGGTAAAGACGATAGGATACGTGTAAACGATGGTACACCAGTTATGGAAATTCTTGGTTTAAATATATATGAGGCACTCCACATAAGGTCTGGTCAGAATGTACTCATAACGACAGGGGACATAAAGTGAGTCATAACAACAACGAAAAACAACTCGATATGGATACTGCCATATCATATCACAATAAGTTAACTGCTGACAATCCAACATACTATCATACTGCATTCGACAATAAAACGATTGATATGTTCGATCAACTGTTCCTAACAACAGATTGTAACCGTGTATTAGAAGTTGGTTTTGGTAGTGGTATGACTGCATTACATATGTTGTGGCAAGATCGTGGTATCCGATATAAAGCAATTGATGATGACGAAGGTGCATTAAAAAACATGAGACTCATGAACGGTTGGTTCGGTGAGCAGTTCGCATACGAGATAGTCAACAGTAAAGAATATAACTTACAATCAGATATTACTGAGTATGGTAAATATGATCTGGTTATTCTTAATGGTTCAGAAGAACTTGAAGACGTAAAGGATGATATCGCAATGGCGGTACGTTCTAATCCAAAATATATCTTTGTGGATAACACAGAAAATCTAGACGTATACAACGGTATCAAGTTTTATTTAAATCAAGAAGATTTTGGGTATAGATGGTACAAGAATATAATGTACAATCGTGCTTGGTTTGACAAATATACTGGGAACTATGTGGTAAAAGAGGTCAACGTCTCTTTATTGGAAAAAGAGGAGTTATAAGTATATGAAGAACTTTAAAGATTTTATAGAAGAACTCGGTGGTACAACTACAGGCTCTGTAGTCGGAGCAGGAGATGATTCTTCTACGGTGGTCATGCGTAAGAAATATGACCGCAAGAAAAAACGTAAAGACATCGAGAAGGTATTAAAACGAATAACAAATAAGTGAGGTAAAAAATGGTAAGTGGATTATTAGGAAGTCTTTTAGGTTTTGGTGGTTCGGTCGTTCCAGCGATCACAGATCACTTCAAAACGAAGGCAGACAACAAATTTAAATTAGAACAGATGACTCATATGGCGGAACTCCGCAAGATGGGTTTCGACCAAGATGTTAAGATGTATGAACAACAAGCATCTGATAACGAACATCAACGATTGATCGATCATGATATCGCAATCGCACAATCAACAGGATTCGTGGCAGGACTCCAGAAGTCAGTCCGTCCTGTAATCACATATTGTTTCTTTGGACTATTTGCAGCTATAGAAGTCTCTCTTCTAATAGATGCACTTGAACAGGGTGTAGAATTATCTGCCGCCTTGAATGTCCTTTGGGATGATGACACTAAGGCGATCTTCGCAGCTATAATTTCTTTCTGGTTTGGTTCTAGGGCTATTGACAAATCACGTTCAAAGTGATATAATACCCCCTAATTAAAACTAACACAGAAAGGAATAACATTGAGCAAAGAATTCATAGACTACGGTGACGCCGTGTTTTTCATCAAGGAAGGTGAAGACACTGCGTGGATTCGAAAGATGCAAGATGATTACGACCAAGCAGGGAAAACCAGTCGGTTATTTTATATCCCTGTAGATGGTTGCGATGATAAATACCTTCACCCCCATAGATTTATTGTAGAGAACTACGATCAATCTTTGACGAACCACATGTTGTGGGAAGGTATTTTTGAAGAAGAAGACCAGATGACCTACATGGTTAAGGCCCTTCGGGAATTTCAAGAAACAGGTAAACAACTACTCATAGAGAAAGTGGACTTCAATGAAGAAGCGCCTATCTTCGACTATGGAAATCGTTAAACGGAAAAACAATAATGAAAGTAAAAATTAATAAATCTATGGATGACCTACTCGCCTCATACGCAGTAGGTATGTTGAAAGATTTCTACTTAACAGATCATGAAGATTCACCACAACAAGCATATGCAAGAGCGGCCACAGCATGGTCGAAATACAAGGGAGAACTAGATCCAGAACTCGCACAACGTCTGTATGACTATGTGAGTAAGAAATGGTTTATGTTTGCATCCCCTGTATTGTCTAATGCACCTAATGGTCAGAATACAAAAAGTAAAGGAATGCCTATCAGTTGTTTCTTAACTTATGTACCTGACACACTGGAAGGTTTGATTGGTCATTCTTCTGAGTTGAGATGGTTATCTGTATATGGTGGTGGTGTCGGAGGACACTGGAGTGATGTGCGTACCGTAAGTGATATTGCGCCTGGCCCAATGCCATTCTTACACACCGTTGATGCGGACATGATTGCATATCGTCAAGGTAAAACACGTAAAGGTTCATATGCGGCCTATATGGATGTGAGTCATCCAGACGTTATCGAATTTCTGAACATGCGTATACCTACAGGTGACGTACAACGTAAAGCATTGAACCTACATAACGCACTTAATATCAGTGACGAGTTTATGGAAGCGGTTAAACAAGGTACATCCTTTGATTTACGTGATCCAAAGGACAACGCAGTAAAAGAAACTATTGATGCTCGTAAACTATGGGAACGTATCCTAGAGACACGATTCCGTACAGGTGAACCATATCTAAACTTTATTGATACTGCAAACGCAGATCTACCGCAACCACTAAAGGACAAAGGACTAAAGATTCACGGTAGCAATCTATGTAACGAGATTCACCTACCTACCGATGCAGAACGTACAGCGGTTTGTTGTTTGTCTTCTTTAAATCTGGAGTATTATGATGAGTGGAAAGACACCACTATTGTACAAGATCTTGTTCGTATGCTTGATAATGTCCTTGAGTATTTTATCGACAACGCTCCAGACACGATTGAAAGAGCAAAATACTCAGCCGCACGAGAACGTTCGATCGGTCTCGGAGCAATGGGATTCCATTCTCTACTCCAGAAGCATGGTGTCGCATGGGAATCAGAGTCCGCACGAGAGATCAATAAAGTTGTATTCGAAACAATCAACTCTCGAGCACACGAAGAGACAGAACGACTCGCACAAGAACGAGGAGAATATCCAGACGGTGAAGGATCAGGCAAAAGAAATTCACACCTTATGGCAATTGCACCGAACGCCTCCAGTGGAGTAATCCTATCAACGAGTCCATCTATTGAACCGTTGAAGGCGAACGCATATACACACAGAACTAGAGCGGGATCATTTCTAGTTAAGAACAAGTACTTAACCAAGTTACTTAATGAGAAAGGTGAGAACAATGAATCGAACTGGACTTCAATCATTACTAACAAAGGTTCTGTACAACACTTACCATTCTTGACTGAGGGTGAGAAGGCAATCTTCAAGACTGCCCAAGAGTTGGATCAGATGTGGGTTGTAACTCACGCATCTGAACGTCAACCATTCATCTGTCAAGGTCAGAGTGTTAACCTATTCTTCCCTGCTGGTGCAGAGAAGTCTTACGTAAGTAGAGTGCATTATAGTGCATGGGACAAGGGACTGAAAGGTCTTTACTATTTACGTACCGAAGCAAAACAACGTGCAGAGAATGTATCTGACAAAGTGGAACGTGTTGCACTTGCAGAAGATTCACGTACAATTGTTTACGGTAAAAAGAATTGTCCCTATTGCCAAATGGCAAAAGATGAGTTAAAATTACGTGGTGTCCAATATGATTATATTGATCTTGCGGACATAGGTAAGACAGCTGCTGAAGTTACTGGTCGTAAAGTTAAAACCGTTCCACAGATATATATTGAAGGGAAATATGTCGGTGGTTGGGAAGAACTACAAGCATACTTTAACAAGACCGTTATCGACAACGATGAAGATGACGAGTGTAGAGCGTGCGAAGGTTAGTAATCTTTGGTGATAGTTATGTACAAGGTTGGAGAGGTAAGCCAGGCAATAGTACATTGTCTGAGATGCCGTTTGGTAAGGTACTAGGTGAAAGTCTAGGTTGCGAGACGGTTCTTATCGGCCGAGCAGGTCACTCCAATCTTGCTATAATGGATGATGTTGTTCGATGGATTGAAGAGAAAGATACATCTAATGATGCATTCTTAGTTGTGTGGAGTGACATGGTAAGAATGACAGTTAGAGATCCTAATTGTGAGAACCATCGATTTAAGGGTTGGGAATACCCATTATGGTTGAGGCACTATCCCGATAGTCCTGATCCATTTGATACAATGCATGATCCACAGTATGCACGACTACTAAGTATGAGTTCTTACCATACAGTAAAAAATCTCTGTAAAGAGAAAAATATACCCTTACGGATGACTAACAGTATTGATCATCAAGGACTTATTGACAACTTTTTTGATACACAATTTAGGGGTTGGATACGTGAAGATGATCCAGATTACATAGAACCTAGTAATCACTGGAATACGTTATTCGATATTATATCTGGGACGTGGTTGATTAAATCAAAGAAACCAATTCCCCAAGAGTGGAGACAAATGCTCGGTAATGAGTCAACGAGAAATAAACGTTTCGTTACCGATTGTTGGCATCCAACAGACGAAGCAAACATATTAATAGCAAACAAACTTGAGCCGTACATCAAGACAATATTAGAGGAATAAATGGCATTACTAGAATTTTCAAAAACATACAAACCATTCAAGTTTCCTTGGGCAGTAGAACTGACTAAGAAACATGAAGAGATTCACTGGGTAGAAGATGAGGCTGAACTCTCTGAAGATATCCAAGACTGGAGAACAAAACTCTCTGAACAAGAAAAAGAATTTATCACCCAAGTACTACGATTGTTTACTCAATCGGATGTACAGGTGGGTGAGAACTATCACGAGTTACTGATTCCAAAGTTCAAGAACAATGAGATCCGTAACATGTTATCTTCATTTGCAAACCGTGAAGGTGTACACCAACGTGCATACGCACTATTGAATGATACACTTGGTTTACCAGATGAAGAACATCATGCCTTCCTTGAGTACAAAGAAATGGCAGACAAGATTGACTTTATGAAAGAGGGAGATATCAACTCGCATACTGGTCTTGCACTTGTACTGGCACAATCTGTATTTAATGAAGGTATGTCTTTATTTGCATCATTCGTGATGTTACTTAACTTCCAACGTTTCGGTAAGATGAAAGGTATGGGTACAATTGTTGAGTGGTCTATACGTGACGAGACTATGCACGTACAGGGTAATGCAAAACTATTTCGTGAGTTCTGTGAAGAACATCCACGTATCGTAAATGATGAGTTGAAATCAAAGATCTACGAGATGGCAAAGAATGCTGTTAAGTTAGAAGATCGATTCATCAAACTTGCATATAAGTCTGGAGAAATCGAAGGTCTGACAGAAGCAGATGTAAAACAATACATCCGTCACATTGCAGATCGTAGACTTCTACAACTTGGTATGAAACCTAAATTCAAGGCAAAGGACAATCCACTGCCATGGTTAGACTGGGTATTGAACGGTGCATCACATGATAACTTCTTTGAGAAAAGAGTTACCGAATATTCCGTAAATGGAATGGAAGGTGAATGGGGATGGGAAGACATGTTCAACACCGAGGTCGCTAATGCATGAATTAGTATGCGGTGTTTGTGACTGTATAACTGTGGTTCGAGAAGTGACGGCTACCGAAGAGGTGCCGTCATTTTGTCCAATGTGCGGTACTCCATGTGATGTAGAAGAAGTGGAGTTAGATGAAGACTAGATAGTACCATGACTTGGTATTATCAAAAAGAAGAGTTTGAACCCGAAGAAAGTTTCCTTGAGGATTATCAAGGATTCGTGTACCTATTGACAGATCAAAATGGTATGAAGTATATCGGTAAGAAGTTCTTCTGGAAACCTAAGATTCTGCCTGTTACCAAAACAAGAAAACGGAGACAGAGAACCAGAGTCCAGTCTGACTGGAGAGACTATTACGGATCTTCAGCTGAAGTTAAACTATTGATCGAACGAGGGGATGCAACGTTCCAACGTGAGATCCTGAGACTATGTCGTACCAAAGGAGAGTGTTCTTACTTTGAGGCAAAGTATCAGTTTGAACATGATGTACTATTACGTGACGATTACTATAATGCCTTTATCGGATGTAAGATCCACGGTAAACACCTACCCAAAGACCTAGAACCAGAATCGAAAGATTGGTCACGTTCTTTGTTCCCTTAGACTTGACTTTTACTGCCTGATCTGTCATAATACACTTGTATTCAAAATGAGAGATAAAAAGTTATGTATGTTTATTTGATCCGTTCCCTAGAAAACAATAAGTTAATTACCGACAAGAAGTTTGAACGTATTGTTGATGCACTTAATTACCGTGCAGAACTTGACCAAACTTACACTGCGTGGATTGACTGGAAATTTATTCCAGAAAACGCTTGACATTTCCTGTTGATTGTAATATAATGTTTACTTAACTGAGAGAGGTATTTACTATGCAAGATCTAAAAAGAGTGATCAAATCCCACATGGAGAAGGCAATCGCCAATCCACAAAACATCTTCCCTAATGGGGACATCAACTGGAACTTCGTGGACGCTGATACGTTCATGGCGTTAAACCCTGTCAACGAGACCGTTGATTATTACTACCAATTGTTTGATGAGATAGCTGAGGAGTTAGTTACGTGAAAGATGTAGTTTATTATGTGGTTGAGATAAAAGAAGATAAGAGTCAAGTGTTGCACAACTTCCCTTGTTTTTCTACTGAGAGTGAAGCGGAACTTTGGGCAATAGAGAATCAGATAACAGTTTTTCAAGTAGTCGAGTTTGAGGTATAATTATGATTAGAATGGCAATTGGTATTTTTATTTTGTTTGGTGCGGTCGGGTATGAAGATATGATGATCGAGATGGGTGAACCCGCTCCGTTACTACCTTTCCTAATCAAGGCGACAATTGGTATTGTCCTTGTTGGTTGGGGTGTTTATGACCTAAAAGAAAAAGGTGCTTTTGATGACAACTACTAATGTGTTGAATCCAATGTTGATCCAGAATCTCGCAGAACGATATATACATATGCCCGAGAATCCAGATTGGACAGGATTACAAGACGCCTTGAAATCTACTGGTGCTAGTTCCACCGAAGTGTTCGAGGCGATGAACGCAATTCGAGAGGGAGACTATTAATGTCTTTTGAAATCAAACAAGAGTTTTTAACTCATGCATCTGAGATCGTACACATAGACTATGAACGTGGTTACGTTTTGTCTATGACTGAGATCGAAGATTCAGAGGAGTTCACCAAATACTGGTGGCAAGTGACCACCGCAGAAGGTGATCAATTTTATGATGAGATGAGACACTATACCTATCAACCTAACTTGACTCATGTCTTGTCGGGTGTAGAGAATTTGTTTCTAAAACAGGATAACCTATGAATATATTCCACCTAGATAATGATCCAGTGAAAGCCGCACAGATGATGTGTGACAAACATGTGGTCAAGATGATTGTCGAATACGCTCAGCTAATGAGTACTGCACATCGTGTATTGGATGGCACTGAGTACTATGACAAGACTAAGAACGGTCGTAAGATCAAACGATGGAAACTAGAACCTACTGCACAAGAACGACTCTTGTACAAGGCATCTCATGTAAACCATCCGTCCAACATATGGACTCGCAAGTCTAACGCCAACTATCGTTGGTTGTACAAACACTTCCGTGCATTGTGCGATGAGTACACCAGACGTTACGGTAAGGTTCACATGACCGAAGAGAAACTTAAAGGTCAGTTGTGGTTCTCACCAAAGAACATCGATCAAGTACAACCACTCACAGAGTTCGCACAGGCGATGCCAGATTCGTGTAAGACGGACGATCCTGTTCAAGCTTACCGTCAGTATTACATTCAAGAAAAGAAGTACATGGCGAAGTGGACGAACCGTGAAATTCCTAGTTGGTTTGTGTGAAATTATTGGTAACAAAAATCTTCTTTATTTTATGGTTAGGTTTGTCAGTGGATAATCAAGACGATCTATATGGAGTCATGGGTTCACTTAGACGTATGGAAGAATGTAGGAAACTAGTTAATATATGAATTTAATATATCAATACTGGCAAGGAGAACTAAACGATCACATCTTGTTCGGGAGGGACAGGATGAAAGCGTATGCCCAGAGTATTGGTGCAGACTACATCTTTGAACACAATCCAGACTTTCTAAAAGAATATTATGACATATCTGTTGGTGAGATGGATCATTTCTTTTCCGCATTGAAACCCATATTCTATAAAGAGTATGACGAAAAGTATGACACTATTATGTTTGCGGATATGGATATCATTCCTTCGAATCATATGTATGACGGTCAGTATGACGTTTTTGATGAACTAGGAAACGCTGAAGTAGGTATAGTTCCAGAGTTATGGGAGAACCATACGATCCACGAAGGATGGGCCAAGAAACTAGATGCGTGGACAGAGACGTGCGAGAGAATGGGCGCACAGTTTCCCAAGTATAAAGGTCATGCAATGTCACTCAACTCTGGTGTTGTCTTATATTCAAAACGAATGAGACAACGTGCCATAGAAGAGAAGTGGATGGATCTACTATCCTACGATTCCATGTGTTGCGAATTAGACACATACTTTGTTACCGATCAGCCATATATTCAATATATGTTATATAAGAATAATGCAGATATAAAGTTCCTAGATCAGACTTGGAACGGACATCTATGTTCTGAACTTCTACACGATGGTTTGAAATACATCGTCAAACATCTGGACTATCGTCCACCCGCTACAAAATTCAACCATATGAGAACACATGGAATCGAATTAATTTCAACTTTAGATTACCATAAAATCGCAAACTCTCGTGAAATGCAGTGGCCACAAGAGTTTCGAAGTGGTAGGTATCTCACAAAAAACTTAAAATAATTTCAAGAAAACGCTTGACATTTCTTGCCGTACCCTTTATAATACTTGTATTGAGAATGAGAAAGGAGAGAGAAATATGATGGATTATGATTTTTTGACTGGACTGGCGATAATGCTGTTCCCATTTATTGTGAGGTTAATATGATTACGAATGTTATTGCACTGAGATCAAATCAAGATCTTGTTGAATTTAGAAACTATGTTCTGTCGTTCTATGCATACGATGGAATTTACCCAATTGAGTCTTTGACTGTTGCGAAAGTTGAGTCAGCTATCCAAGACTACATCAAGTTAGTTGTTTCAGAAAAGAATCACTTCGAGTGGGGTTACGGTGACTCACTTGATAGAGAAAGAGTTAGAGATCTTTTGTTGAAAGATTACCATATTATGAAAATGTTAAGTGAGGTGTCAAAATGAGTTTTGAAACTAATCCAAAAAATGCAGTGACGTATGTATCTGATCCGTCCCATTCATACCTAAAAGTTCCAGTCCATTTGGTTGAGAACTTAGGTTTCGCAAACAAGATTTCAGAGTACTCGTTCTTTAACGAACAGTATGTTTGGTTAGAAGAAGACTGTGACATGGCGTTGTTCTTCAATGCACTGGACGATAGGTCTCTTCCAGAACCAATGATCTATTCACAAACCTTGGAGGATCAGGCACCGTTTAGGTTGTACCCTAGATTCTCTGCAAAGTCATGGGAGGAATAATGGCAAGAATCGAAGTGGTGATCACTCTACTCAAAGAATTGATGGACGTGGTCGAAGAACAAAATGAAACGATCGACAGACTATTTGCGCTAGTTGATCAAATTGATAATAGAGTTTAATTAGGAGATATATTATGGGAATTCACGTAACTACTTACAGACAGGCACCTTACGGTGATCCGTTCTTTGATAACATGGACTGCACCGCTGGTGGTGAGTCATCTTACTGTAAAGGTTTCACTGTTGTGAACGCAGAAGGGCCTTCCGAACCGTGCGAAGATTATCCAGCTGCTGAGTTGGTAATGGCAGAACCAATCGGAGGTAGAAAAATCCTCAGATTGATTCCAGTGTCTAAGAAAGACAAGTGGACGATGTTCGGTGGTAACTACGCTGGTACATCGGACTCAAGGTTCTCAAGACTTTGTGATGAACTACTTGGCGGTACTTTCTACGGTGCGGTCGCAATCCACGACAGAGTCGAGGGTTAATGAATAGTCTGATTTTCCCACAGGCGTGGAGGTTTGAACAGACTCTAAACAACAAAACCAATAATTGCAAGGCATTTTCCCAGTTTACGCCTACCAACCATAAACTGGGCCTATTTTAATTTCTTGAAATAATTTCAAGAAAACGCTTGACAAAACATGCCTCACTAGTTATAATGGGTATGTAATTAATTGAGAGAGGTATTTTTATTATGGCATTTGTATCCCAAGAAGACAAAAAGAAGTTAGCACCAAAGATCAAAGAGGTGTTGAAAAAGTATAACATGAAGGCCACCATTTCGGTGAACAACCATTCTACTCTTTGTGTGAACATCAAAGAAGGTGAGTTAGATATCGTTGGTGCTTCTATGAAGGCAAGGTTGGATGACTTTGAGAGAACTGAACTCTATAGAGATCCAAGAACTGTCAAGTATCTTGCATCAAGGTTAGACAACTATGTAAGAGTCAATGAGTACTGGATTGCTGAGACTTATGCAGAATATCCAGCGATCAAAGAGTTCTTGTTAGAACTTAAAGAAGCGATGGAAGGCCCTGAATTTTTCAATCACGATGATTCAATGACTGACTACTTCTTCAGATCTCACTATACTGACATCAATGTCGGTAACTGGGAAAAACCTTACGTTTGTACTGCGGAAGAGAAGTTCGATCCAGAACCAAGAGTCGAAGAAATCAGAAACATTGCTGATCAACTAATTAAGGAGGCGGCGTAATGAATCTTGCTTACTGCGATTATATCGCTGACGTTATTTCGGAGTCCCTTCAATCGGACTCCGAATTGGTCACATGGGCGACCAAACCGAAATTGGATCTACATCCCGAAGAGGGGTGGTTGGTCTCAACTAAGAAAACCGTTCAGTGTTTGGATGTTAACGGTAAACTATATAAAGTAACTGTCGAGGAGGCATAATGGAAATTGGACAACAATATCGTGTCTTTGCATCCAACAAAAAGTCCTTTATTGAGGAATGTGTTTGGGCCAAGGGTGAATTTAAAGACGAGACTTATCAAGCGGTAACGATAAGTGAAGTCATGAGGAACGGATCGTATTTGATCACGCCTCAGAATGAAGACGAACTAGAATATCTCGAAGGAGGATCTTATCAAGATGATGATGAGATTTTTGAGTTTGAATACTTTGAGGAAGTAGAGTTCGAAGAATCTTACGATGGATGCGGTATTGATTATGCATTCAGTGGCAATGGTATGACCGATGAACTGGAAGAACAACTTCTGGATGATCTGCATGAATGGGATGATTTCCCCGATGATTTTTTCCGTGAAAAAGATTTCAGTGATATTGAATATCGTACCTATGTTATTGGGCCCGTAGACATCGAAGATGTATAAATACCTTTATAGGTGTTACCTCGCA
>VMHT01051559.1_pt1 | contig 22523 bp, 42 predicted proteins | sample 4693611 | NCBI WGS metagenome assembly VMHT01 (sample SAMN12280063, study PRJNA550983) | marine metagenome | isolation source: seawater sampled from same location over 5 years 0.02-0.2 micron viral filtrate | place: USA: collected off the coast of southern California halfway between the port... ...
GACCAAGGAACTCTAAACACTCTTGGATTCCTTACGCCTTTTAGAAATCACCCAGCGGCAGACCCGTTTTTTGACAAGCTCTATAACCAGTAATGTGAATAGACAACCTAAACCAAATGAAGGATAGGTAAAATATGGCTACTATATCGATTGCAGACAATGACGCTAGAGTCCAATACACACAAGCCGTAACTGCTGACACAACGCAGTTGACGATTGATTTCCCATTCTTTGAATTGGACAATATCAATGTCATTGCAACAACGGATGCTGGCGTTGATACAGTGCTTACAAGAGGTACTGGCAATGGAACATTTGCTGTTGTTGGAACTGCTGTAGATGATGGTTTTTCTGGTGGTTATGTAACTTTAGGCGATGATTACGCTAATACATTTACATTTACTATATTTAGAGACATTGCGGTATCAAGAACTACAGACTTTCCAACGTCTGGGCCGTTTAACGTATCCTCACTAAATACTGAGCTTGATAGAATTACTGCTATTGAGCAAGAGCTTGAGACAAAGATTAGCAGAACAATGGGTCTTGCTGACTCAGATGCTAGTGCTGCTTTAAAGCTTCCTAACCTTAATACACGTAAAGGTACTGTGTTGGCTTTTAATGCCACAAGCGGATTACCTGAAGCTGGACCTAGTATTGGTTCTGTAACTACTGTTTCAGCTCAATCAGCAAATATAAACACTGTAGCTGGTATAGCCGCAAACGTAACTACTGTAGCTGGAATACAAGGTAATGTAACAACTGTTGCTGATATTAGCACTAACGTCAGTACGGTTGCTGGAATACAAGCTAATGTAACAACTGTAGCTGGCATTGACACAGACGTAACGACTGTTGCTGGCAAAGATACTGAAATAGGCTTACTTGGCACTGCTGATGCAGTAGCGGATATGAATATTCTAGCTACTGCTGACATAGTATCGGACATGAATACGTTAGCTACTGCATCTAATGTAACAAACATGGATACTTTAGCTAATATTAGCGGTGACATAACTACACTTTCAGCTTTCAATTCGGCTCATATTACTACTGTTGCTGGCATAGGAGCTAACGTAACTACAGTTGCTAGTAATGACGCAAATATTACGGCTGTTGCTGATAATGCCACAAATATCAACACTGTTGCTGGTCAGGCTACTAACTTACAGAACGTAACTGACAACTTATCAGATATTCAAAATGCTGACACACATGCTATTGCGGCGGCGGCTTCTCAAGTTGCTGCGGCGGCTAGTGCGGCGGCTTTGGCTGGTGCGCTTGATAACTTTGCTGACACTTACCTTGGCACAATGACAGATACAGATACTGCGTCTAGTGCATCCACAACATCTACATTCGTTCTAGGTAGTTCTGCTTTAACGGTTGCTGATGCAACTGGTATTGAGATTGGTCAAAATGTATCTGCAACAGGCATACCTTCTAATGCAAATGTTATCTCTATTGATGGTACTACAGTCACACTATCCCATGTATCTACTGCGGCTGGCAGTAGTGTAGCTACAACATTCCAAGGATACGGAGTGTTTGGTGCTTTCGATTCTAATATTGATGGCCCAAATAAGGATAACGACAATGGCAATCTTGTTACTGGCGCATTGTACTATAATTCAACAGATGGCGAGATGCGGGTTTATGATGGTGCAAACTGGATAGCGGCATCTGCGGCTGGTTCTGCTTCTATGATAGTGTATGAATACACAGCAACTGCTGGTCAAGATACATTCACTGGCTCTGACGATAATAGCGCATCACTGTCATATGTTGCTGGTAACATACAAGTAGTAATGAACGGTATTGTTTTAGACCCTGATGACTTTACAGCAACCAATGGCACAAGCGTTGTGCTGACTTCTGGTGCCTCACTTAATGATGTTGTAAACATTTACGCTTTTAAATCATTCACTGTGGCTGACACTGTGTCTGCATCTGCTGGCGGTACATTCGTTGGTAACGTAGACTTTAATTCTGGCATTGATGTTACTGGCACAGTAAACGCGACTAGCTTTGTTGGAAGTGGTGCATCTCTTACAGGTGTCGAGGCTTTTCCTGCTGGCACAAAGATGCTGTTTGGACAAACTGCGGCACCTACAGGTTGGACAAAGATAACTACTGATGATGATGCGGCTTTACGAATAGTAAGCGGTACTGTCGGAACTGGTGGTTCTGTTGGTTTATCTACAGCACTAGCAACGCCTACTGTAACAGGCACAATCTCTGGCTCTACAGGAAATCACACGCTGACTATAGCACAGATGCCTGCTCACAGTCACAGCGTTAGTAATCCCCACAAAGCAAATAATAATGGTAATAAACATGGTGCTTTGCCGAATTATAATGGTCTTACTTGGAACACAAATAGCACGGGTGGCGGTGGTTCCCACTCTCACTCATTAAGCGCAACATTCTCAAGTGGAACAGCCACAATTAACGTCAAATATGTTGATGCTATCATGGCGAGTAAAGACTGATGCAGATTGAAGTTAAACATAACTGCCCACTCAATAACTTTGAGCCTTGTAGACAATTTGAATGTTCTTGGTTTATCAAGCTGGCTGGCAAAGACAGCAACACAGGTAAAGATGTTGATGAGTATGGCTGTGCTATTGCGTGGATGCCAATGCTTCTCATAGAGAATGCACAACAGTCACGACAGACTGGTGCGGCAGTTGAGAGTTTTAGAAATGAAATGGTAAAGCAAAACTCACAGAGCCATGAGCTTTTAGAGCGTATGAACAACACCGCTCTTATAGATATGTCAGAGGTAAAACAATGAGACTAACAATAGTAAAAGATGATTCAACAGTCATAAAAGATGGTGTTTCCATTGAAGGAATTAACTTAGCTAATCTTCCTAATAACTTTCACGCACTGCAATGGGATGATGCTTCTGGCGACCTTGAAACTAAAGACGCTGAAGGCAAACCAGCTAATCAAATCATTACAGATTTAACGCCTTATCAATGGTGTGTCGATGCTTGGCAAAATGCATTTGATGCACAGCAAGCGGCAATAGCGCAAGAAGAAGCGCAAGAAGGAGCAACGCCATGACAAAAGCAAGAGATATGGCAGACATCGTAGGCGGTGGCTTTGCTATTCCGTCAAGCTCACTAACTAACGTCATAGGCAAGAACCTCATAATCAACGGAAATATGGCTATTGCACAGCGTGGTACTTCAGTCACAGGAGTTGATGGTGGTGGTTATGAAACTGTTGACAGATTTAGAACTGCGTATAATGGCCCACCGGACCAACTACGGGTTACACATGCACAGGTTGCGGATGCACCAGCAGGATTGACAAATTCGTTTAAGCTGACTGTAACAACTGAAGAAAGTACACTTGCGTCTGACGAAAGAGTGCGCTTTCAACAACGTATAGAAGCATTTAATCTACAACATTTAGCCTTTGGCACGAGTAGTGCATCACCTATCACTTTGTCTTTTTACGTTAAGTCTTCTATTGCTGGAACCTACGGCGTTGAGCTGCATATTGAGGATGCAAGTAGGTCAGCGGCGCAAAGCTACACGATTTCAAGTGCCAATACTTGGGAAAAGAAAACCCTGACTTTTGCTGGTGACACAACGGGTGTCATCAATAATGACAACGGTGAAGGTTTGCAGGTAAGCTGGGTTTTAGCAGCTGGTGATGACTATACCACTGGAACATTAGCCACTGCATTTGCCGCCACAACTAGCGCAAACCTTGCTCCGTCTGGTCAGGAAAACTTAATTGGTACTGATAACGCTACGTGGCAACTTACTGGCGTACAGCTTGAGGTAGGTAATGTAGCCACGCCGTTTGAACACGAAAGCTATGCGGCTACTTTGCAGAAGTGTCAGCGGTACTTCTACCGCATTGGTGGAGACTTTGAGACTGCCGCAACAAACACTCAGGTAGGTCGTTTGGTTTCTGGTGTTATGACGGGTTCAACCGCTTCGGTTTTAATGCGGCCTAATCCTGTTACAATGCGTGACGCACCCGATGTTACATTTGATGATGCGGTTGGAAATTATACTTTGATGACCAGCAGAACGACAAACGCAGTAACCGCATTCGGGGATAATCAATCAACAGCTAGTACAATAGCGTTTGGTCTTACCTCTGGTGCGTCAAGCAATGATGGCGATGGTGCCCTTTTAAGAAGTACAAGAGCGCAGTCAACTATTTCCATTAGTGCGGAGTTATAAAATGAGTGAAATTACTTTTTCAAGTGTTAAGCATATAGCGGATGAAGATGGAAACAATGTTGGTCTAGTCGCTGTTCATAACGGGAAGACCACGAGTGTCGCTATGCGGGTCGGCAGTTATATGTATGACGAAATCATGCGTCAGGTAGAAGCTGGCACTTTGACCATTGCGGATGCTGACTGATGAGGGATGTACATACAGACATAGCGATTATTGGCGGCGGCATTACTGCTCCACTGTGGGTCAATGCGCTTACAGGCTGGTTTGCCTTGGCGACTGCTGTTGTATCATTTGTCGTGGTGTGTGGCAGGGCTTACTCAATGTATCGGAAGCGAAATGATAGCTGAAACCCTTGCGGGTATAGCTCTTGTTAAGTCTGCTGTTGATGGCATTAAGTCTGCTATTGGTACAGCTAATGATATTAGCGAGATAGCTGGACATATAGACAATCTGTTTCTTGGTGAGCAACAAGCTCAGAAAGCCAGGAACAAGAAGGCTGGTGCTAGTCAGTTTAACGTCAACACTGTAGCTAAAGAAACTATTGATGCAAAGCTGGCGGCTGAGAAGTTGTATGAAGTATCTGTAATGGTAGACCAGAGATTTGGTCACGGCACTTGGCAAAGTATTGTTAATGAACGTGCTAGACGCATACAGGAAGCCAAGCAGCAAGCAAGGCAACAACAGATAGAACAAAACCGTAAGAACCATGAGTTGATGGAGGTTGCTAAGACAGTTGGTATATCTCTTCTTGCTTTAATTTTTGTGGTTGCATGTATTACTTTTTCAATAATATTTGCGAGTAACTGATGAGTGCTGAACAGTTAGTAGAATGGAAGATTATCCCACGCCTTATGATGCTGGTGATGACGCTGATGTATATCAGGGTTATTGAGTGGGGGATTAGCCTTGATGATTTGTCCACACAACAAAGTGCTATGATTAGCGTTGTGTCTGGTGCAATGACAGGGGCATTTGCAGTCTGGTTAGGTAGCGAGAAATGAAACAAGCTGCAACTAAACTAAATGAAGCAAGCGAGATAACTATTCCTTTGCGGAATCTTATCAGCATGATTGCTTTTACAGCAGTATCAGTTTGGGTCTACTTCGGTTTGACAGAACGTATATCTTTTTTAGAACACAATCTTGAGCTTACTATGGAAGAGGTTGAAGAAAACGACAACTGGATAGACGAGTTTGAGCCGCCTCAGTCTGTGCAAAACACAGTTACTAGGGTTCATCAGCTTGAGATTGAACTAGCTAAGTTAAAATTATTGATGGAGTTGGGTGAATGATTCAAGCATTGATTGGTCCTATAGCTTCTTTAGCTGGCTCATGGATGGAAAAGAAAGTAACAGAGCAGAAAGGTAAATCTGCTGTTGCTATGGCTAAAGCTGAGGCAGAGGCAGAGGTAATGAAGGTTGCCGCTACCCATGAGGCTGGCTGGGAAAAGATAATGGCTAAGTCTTCAGACAATAGCTGGAAGGATGAAGCATGGACTGTTCTTTTTATTGTTATCATTGGGATGTGCTTTATCCCGCCTTTACAACCCTTTGTAGAGCGTGGGTTTGATGCTCTTAATAGGACGCCAGAATGGTTTCAGTGGGCAATGTACGCCTCAATCGGTGCATCTTTTGGTATAAGGGCGTTTGGCAAAAGGTAGCTCTTCTATGTCTACAACCTCATAGGTTAGAGGCTTTAGCTTAGCGTTCACAAGAAACTTAGAGTGGTTTTTTATTCTGTTTATAGCTAATTGCTCTGCGTCTTCTTTGGTTCCAGCTAATATATTGAGTTTCTTCTCTACAGTAATTTCTATATACACATCAAACTTTGATGATTGTGACCTTGAATAAGAGGTGACTATATTGTCTGTAGGTTTAGGCTCTTCACCTGTTGAGTAGAATGGTTTAGCTTTGCTTTCTGTTGCCATTGCAATCTCCATTTGATAGTCTTTGCAAATACACTGTCCGACTCGGCGGTTGTATGGGAAGGTGAGGGGGAGTTTAGGTATTAACTAACTCTCCTTCATTTCCCATGAACGGATACACGCTCACCGCCACCGTCTATTATATCTTGTATTAAGATAAGAAGCATTTGTGTGATGATAGGCTTGTTGTCTAAATCACCATATCCCCACAGCAAATCATTTGTACTTCCAGTATCATCGTCAGTTATTGTTACTGATATTCCTATCTGGTCAAAACTTTCTTGAGTAAGAGATACAAACATACTGCGCTCAGAAGAGAATACACCAGTGCCAGTTAGCCAGAGGCAACCGTCATAGCAGGTAGATGTAGGGGAATATATAACAGCTTTTCTAGCTAATATAGCTTGGAAGCTACTATCCATTAGTATCTGATGGGTCATTTTTAAAACGCTGTCTGGGAAGTGTTCTTCCCTCTGAATAGTTTTCATATGGTTTCTCTAGGTTTTGCCACCCCTTGCCATGATAGCAGGGGTCGCAAAACGTATCCCTTGCGGCTGTGATAATAAAGAACTCTATCTTTGTGTTTATCATCTTGCCACACTCTCTACACCTAGAAAATACGATAACAGGTTCAGATTTACTCTTTCGCTTTGAGTTTGTCTTTTTGTTTCTTAAACTCATTGGTTACTTGTGCCTTTGCAACTTTGCCAAGAGTACCGATTGCTGCTGAATGCTTGCGCCACATAGCATCAATTTGCTCGGTAGACTTTATATCAGGATGATTGAAGTCCTCAATGATAAGCGAACTGTCTTGCTCGTCAAGGTCCATAGGCAAGTCCTCACCAGCATAGACATTGAGGCCAAGGCCGTGAAAGGCAATAGCTTTGACAAGGCAACGCTGTAACGCTTTGTTGACTTGACCACCATCAGGATGAGCAATGGACTGGTTCTTGTGGTCCATAACGTAGTGAATCTCTGTGTGAGATATACCTGAGATGGTAACAGTCACAGCAACATATGTATGACCTTTGGTGTCACGCATAAACGGCAATGGATTGTCTTGATTGTCACGGAAGATGTGCTTCTCAAACGTGGAGTCTGGGTACTTCTCCTTGACGTAAGCCCATGCCCAAGCCCATGACAGATAGTCAAAGCGACCTTTTTGCTGGACTTCTGCTGATACGTCAAAACGTGATAGAGTGTTCCATACTGAATCTTTAGTCATCATCTTTTTCCCCTTTTACTGTAAAGTGCAAATCTTGCCCTAGTTCGTTTATATAATCCAATACATCTTGAGTTGTTGGCTTATCATTGTAATGTAGAATGATTTGTATTTCATACATTTTCCTTCTCCTTAGGTGCAATGTGTGTACAGGTGAGTGTGCCAGCACGAGAACGTGTGACACGAATCTTATGGCCTTTAAGATTACCTACAAGGTCGTAGTCCATTCTACGACATTTAGCTGGTATTTTCTTCTTGAACATAGCCTTGGCTTCATCACCGATTGCCACGGCTTGCTTTGCGTCCATGATATGCTGTGCTTGAAAGCCGAACAGGTGGTCATCTTCCTCTGACCAGCCATCTAGCTCTGTCATGTTCATGGTAAACATATCTGAGTAATCGACAGGAGGCAGTGATGATTGTTGTGATTCATCCCACTCACCAGACTCATACATTGACCAGAACTTTTTGGTGTTCTCAAGATACTGAGCGCACCATGAATCGTCCTTGCGAATCATACGCCACTCTAATCTGCAACGTACTCCAAATAGGGCAACGAGATAGCAACGGTCTGAGCCAGAAACAAGCATATGATGTTGGCATTGCGGTGCGTAAAATTCACACAACTCCTCCATATCCTTGAACCCAAAATGAGCTTTAATTTCCAGTGGAGCATTATCGCCAACAACACGACCATCGAAGGTAGAATGCATAGGGATAGAGTTAATAAGAATAGTTTTGCCACCCCCACGGAAGTTGACCTGTCGCTTTTCTTGTTCGGCCCATTTGTCGATGATGTATGGCTCGAGGTATGAGCCTGTGTCCATGAGTAGCTGGGTTTGTTTGTTGGGTTTCCAGACATCTTCACCTGTCTTCCTCCTTGCTAGGGTCATCCATTCTGTAATGTCGCCGTAAGCAATAGTCTTAGCGTCTGATGAACCAATATAGGTGGCTCGTTCCTTGATTTGTGCTTCTGTAAGCATGTTAGTCTCCTTAGTAATCGGCTTGCTTATATAAGTCAGGCCCGCATTCTTGAGATTCTTTATCTGCAAATGCATCGTAAACAGCGTCACGAAATTTGTATGAGCAGAAGTTTCTGTTTGTATTGAAAGACTGAACCTTACTGATGAAGGCTTCAGCGTTGTTAGTCATTGGTGCTATTTCCGTTGCCAACCAACGAAATTCTTTGCGTGTAAGTGCCAATGGTATTCCTCCCTTGTATAACAATTCACATTACCATATATTTGGCTTATGTGAATGGTGGTTTTAATGAACGAAAAGCTTTTTACGTCAAATTTAATCAAGCAATTCCAGAGCCGTAGGTATCAACTTGGACTTACGCAACCAGAAATTGACCAAAAAATTGGAGTCGGAACTGGACTCTGTGCTAAGTGGGAAACTGGTAACAGAAAGCCAACATTGTTTAATGCATATTGCTGGGCAGAGGTGCTTGGTTGCGAAATTAAATTGGAGGTAAGTAATGATATGCGGGATTGACCCTGGACTTACAGGAGGCATTTCATTCATTCACGGTGTTGATATTGTTGCTAGTAGAGTTCCTGTCACCAGTGTAGGCGGCAAGAAATTTTTAAACCTAGTAGAGATAATAAAGCTGTTAGATTTATATAAGCCTACTATGGTGTTTATAGAAAAGCAGCAGTCGATGCCAAACCAAGGCGTAGCATCTACATTTAAAACTGGCTTTAACTACGGTATTTACATAGGTTTGTTTACTGCTTTAGGCATTACCTATGCTGAAGTATCTCCCAGAAAATGGAAGAAAGAGCTTGAGGTTCCTGCTGATAAGAATCTAGCAAGAGACAAAGCGTCTGAGCTTATGCCTCAAGCGGCTAATAGTTGGCTATTGAAGTGTGAAGACGGTGTAGCCGAATCTGCAATGATTGCATATTGGGGCATACATAAGTCTCTTTATTAGTCGTATATATCCGTTCCCCAAGATTTATCGCCGTAAATTTGGACTGCTAGTTGCATCATTTTGGTTAGTTCTTTAATAGAACAATCAACTGCATCTGCTTGAGATGTACCGTCTGGGGCTAAGCACCATTCTAACTCTCTACCAAGATAATGTTGACACGACTTAACAAAGTCTTTGTATTTAGGAATTTGCTGTAAAAATTCATCCTCATTCCAAAGGTATTCATTGTCATCTTTGTCTGTGGCATCTTCATCCCATCCGTGGTCTTGTGGACTGAACCCATTACCAACACACACAATTTCTTCCCAGAAAAAAGCTATAGACTCTTTTGCTTCTTCTGCGTATTTATGCTCAACGACAATTTCAGCATCATCAGCTTGATATACTTCGCACAAGTCAACGCTTTTGCTGTGTTTTAAAATTGCTGGCATACATACCTTTTCGTATTCTGGTAAATAGAATGTGGCAATGCTATCTCTGTCGGCTTGATTTGCTTGCACAGCATCATCCCAGCCAAGTAGGTCTGGTTTGCCTTTGCTGTCAAACTCTGGAAGTACAACATTGCTGTATTCTATATAAACTTCTGTGCATTTATATTTTCTTTTAGTCATTACCTTACTCCCTATATTGATTACTTGTACTGAGGCCAAGTACCAAAGGGATTAAACACAGGGTTCTCACCTAGTTCTTTGGATATGGCTTTTGTTCTTGCGGTACGAGATGCGTTAGACACCTTACCGAACAAGAAATCCTCCACCATAGACAGTTGGTCTGCCTTCCACTTGTTCACCCATGTGGAGTCTGGCTTGAACCAGTGGTGTCCTGCTGGTGTGTAATTAAATATGTTTTCTTGAACGACATCGGTGAGCATGTCATTGCGTGATATAGCCGTGATGCAACACGCCATAAAGAAGTCATCAAGCTCTTCAGCTTCAAGAGACATACAGTAAGACATAGGAGAAGTTCCTGAGTCATTAAAAGCAGTGAGAGCATTTTCTTTGTGGTCAGCAATAATTTGCTCATATACAGGGACAGTATAGTCATCTGGAAACTCATCCTTTGGAAATGGGGCTTGTGCTTCTGCGTACAGATGGCCCACACGGTTGATTGTTGAGTAGCTGTAGCCTAATGCTCTGTGGCATAGAAGAGACTTGAAGAAGCGAGTAATGCCCTTGTCACCTTCCTTGTAGTCATCCCACATCTGGCTTTTAACGTAGTCTGTGTAATAACCCTTAACCAAATCTTTTTGAGGTTTAGACATAGTAAGAGGCGTCACTTCTTCTACTTCGGCCTCTGGCTCGTTAGCCGCATCCTCAGCCTCCTTGATAGCAGATGGTATGAGATGCATTTCCTCAAGCTTGTAGTTGTAAGTGTTATAGGTAATGACCATAATCAAGTCTGCTTTGGGGCGTTCCGTATCATCCCAACTGCGTACAGGCTCTAAGCCACGGCATGCTGGGCTTGAGTAATAGTATTCGTCCTTGAGGTAAACGACATCAAAGTATTCTTGTGTGTAAAGAGCAACTAAATCGAGTATGTAAGCCTCTTGATATTCGTCAAACTTCTCCCGATTGGTAATGAACTCTTGGTTGCTGAATAGGTCTGATTCAATCTGTAGGTCATCTCTAATCTTGGGCGTAATCTCAAACAGGCAGTTTTCTGTGCTTATCTTGCTGTCGAGCATGTGGCGTTTGACACCATCGGCATTGAATGGCGGGTCAAACTCTTCACAATAGCTGTCCTGCTTCTCGGCAGTACCAAGCGTAAAAGCCTGTGCAACGCTCAAGTTAATCTTAGAGTCACGGAACAACGCTCTGGCTGTATCAGATAGCTCAGAGAGGCTGACACGCTGTTTAACCCACTTGTCAGTGCGTCCAAATCGTACGGCAACTGAGTCGTAATCTTCAGTGCCATCAGCAACAAGAGCTTGGATAACATCACACTCATCGAGAGGGTGCATATCTTCACGCATCATGTTTGCATGGAGGCCAACTTCACCATCGTCTGAGTCAAGAACAATACAAGATACAAGGTCATTGCCTTGGTATAATTCTTTGAGTGCATCAAGCCTACGGTTGCCATCAATTACTTCGTATGAGTTGTCACCTTGGACAACAACAAGATTGTGTAGCATACCCTTAGATTGGATTGAGGCTTTTAGCTGGTCGATGCTATCTTTACTGGATTTTACTTTGCGTACATTGTTTGGGGAGTGTACAAGCTCCTCTAATTTAATTTGCTGTTGCATTATTGTGGCTCCCTGATTGCGCTTAATAACTCAAAGCTGTCACCCATTTCTAACTTGCCATTGAACATTTCAAATGGAGAGTCAGTAAATGAATGTAAGTACACGGTATGTACTAATTTTTCTCTTGAGCGTTCATGGTCTCTTGTATAGATTTCAATGCTAACCATATTTGAAGCAACATCACCATCATACTCTGCATTTAAGACAACTTTAGTTGAATCAATAGACACGCTTGAATTGATGTATCCCATTATTTAGTCCTCCAAACTCTTACTTGTTCACTGCCGACAACCTTGCGCTGTACGGCACGTTTGTTACGTCTGAATAGCGAAGAGCAAAGCCGTTGTGCTTCTGTGGCGTTACTACATAAGACGCTATCATCTACTTCCATTTGGCTTGCAATCTTGCTCGTATGAGTCTCCCAAGCTGCATTCCAGATAGGAACATTTTTATCAATCTCCATCTAATCCTCCATTATCTTGGCAGTTATCTCTTTCGAGGCAAAGGCTACACCAATCCACAGGGGCGCACCAAGCACCGAAACAAGTAGAGTCGGATTGATTCCCACAGCCATTAAAAGTACTAGAATCGAGAACGATAATGTCATATGCACAGTGACGAACCACCCAATCCATCGGGTTTTGTCGTTTATACTCTGCCACTTGCGGATGTAATTTAGCATTTTTAATCTCCGTCATTGCAAATAATCTCTGTACCTTCACCGAGGCACTTCTGGCATGTAAGTAGCCTATCTTCTATGTAACCACCGTGGTCATAGTCAGGGACACCAACCTCATAAAGAGTGGCTCCCTTGCCATCACATTCATCGCATTCGATTACATGTTCCAATTCGACATGAGGTAATACCATGTGTACTCCTTCCCAAACAAATCTAAGAAACCTGCAATTATGATTGATATAAAAGCGTATAGAATAAGTGTTACTGCGGCGTTCATGTTAAGCCTCCGTAAAGAATAGTGGTCTATAGTCTTCATTATTAATATCATCTGCGCTTCTAATTTTAAGCCATAGCTCCATTCGTGAACCTATAAATACAACGTCTTTATTGAACTGAGTCAAGCTTGTTTTTGGGGGAATAACATCCCCATTTTCATCAACGCCAAGGAATATACCTCTGCCGCAAAGAGGCGATGGATAATTTCTGTGAATCCAGAAGTATTGGTCTTCTTTGTAAAGACCTTCATCATCTATATAAACAGCATCGCCATTTTCATAGACTCTAACTGCTGTAAAGATTGTTGAGCCAATAAGCTCGTTGTAACCTTCATAACGTCCATTGGCTGTATTAGCTGGTGATATGGATATTGTCTGAGTGAAAGGGTCAATTACCGTTTCAACTGATGTGAACTCTTGCATGTGAACCTCCTGTGAATTGTTCACAAAAAAAGGGTAGAGGCCATGAGGAACCCCTACCCTCTCATTCTATTCTAGGTTGGAGGCTCCTAGAACGGAATATCGTCTACAGGCTCACTGGTTGTACCGCCAGCCTGTGATGGACGAGATGCTGGTGCACCATCGTCTGATGACTTTGAGGCAAGACGGAATGTGCTACCTGCACCTGCCAGCTTGACCTTGAAGGAACGTTGTTTAACACCGTCCTTCTCGTACTCCTCGATGATGGGGAAGCCCTGAACAAAGACAGTCGTGCCTTTTGTTGCGTACTTCTCAATGACGTTGGATACGAGGCCCTTGCCATTGCTACCATCCCAGGCTTCTACACGATACCAGTGGGTCTTCTCCACCTTGTCGCCAGCTTTGGTAGTGTAGCCTTCATTGACTGCAACAGAGAAGTTAGCAACCTTAGTACCGTTTACGTCACGGATTTCTGGGTCAACACCAATGTTACCTGAGATAGTGATTTGTGCGAAGTTCATGTCATTTTCCTTTACGTTAGACATTTGAGGGATGGGGGCATCACGTCTACACCCCCTGTCACGGCATTACGACCATCGTACGCTGGTATCCGTGTCAATTCTGTGATTTAGAATGAGGCGAAACATCCACCCATTCATAACCAAAACGATTCCACTTTGGCTTTTTATAACCTGCAATGCGTTTAGATACATACAGGACTGCGGATATGATACAGCCGCCTATGACAGCAGCCATCATGCCAGCGAATGTGCCAGCGAACATAACAATGAGTAGCACCGTGGCACCTATGTCAATCGGTATGTCCCAAAAAAGCACTTTCTTAAAATCGAATTTGGCTAACAAAAATATTATTGCGAACGCCGAGAATACACCAGCGATGAAATAGAAGACCATAATTTTCTCCATTGAATTTTGCCCAGCAACTCTAATGAGTCAACAACCCAAACGTGGGCCATGCCGAATAGAACTAAGCCAAGTACTTTGAGGAATACAGCCATAGCCGCTACTATACCTGATTTGAAAATCATGTAGGCGTAAAAGACTATAAGTGTGATTGCAATTACATATTTAATTAGCTTATCGTTTTCCATTTGAGGCGCTCCATAGGTTTGTGACTTGCCTCCGGCTGTAAGTGATGCGTCTTTCTGACAAGAACCTCCGGAGGATAACCCTGTCTATTGCATACAAAAAAAGGGAGAGTAGAGCTGTGAAGCCCCACCCTCCGGTCTGCTATTCTAAAGTGAAATCCTTAGAACCATAATCATAATCGCTTGGCTTTTCTACCAAGCCTGTATCTCTGGCAAAATCCCAGAAGTGATGCTGGTTAGCCATATAGGTCTCCATGGTCAGTTGATTCTTACGCATCTTGACCCGTTGCATTCTCGGTAGTTCTGCCAGTGTCTGATACGAGCCGAAGCTGATACCAGATTGAGAAGCGGCATGAGTGCGTGTCTTGTCTCTGGCAACCTTGAATGATTCGTTAAGTGTCCAGTATTGAACCCGAAGACGTTCCAACTTCTCGTCAAGGTCATCGATAGTGTTTTGTGTTATCTCAATGCCAACATCATTACGGATAGCAGAAGCACGCTCACGCCTGACCTTCTGTCCCTGATTTCCTACGTTATCACGCATCTTCTCGAACATGCGAGGTAGCTGGTCGCCCAACTTGGCTTGGATGATGACATCGTTACCGTCCTCAAAGTGGTCGATAAGCTGACACATGAGCATGTTGAGACGCTCACACCATGCCTTGTGATAGTCAGGTTGTGGTTTAAGGTCGTCCTGTAGTGCTTTAGCTACACGGTCTAGGTTTTCTGTTGTCATGTCGTTCATAAGATTCTCCTCACGTTGTTTGTTATTTGCTGTAATTGAAACCATGTATTGTGTAATGGTCATCATATGCTGTATCAATGCGTTGCCTCAAGTCTTGAAACTTAGAATATTTCAGTTGGTAAACTAAATGATGTTCTTCTGAAATCAAATCACGAAGCAATTCTCCGTACCTTTCCCAAAGAAAGTCGATATATTCAGCTTGTGTATTCCGTGATGTGTCAAAGTATTCCTTAATCATAAGATTCTCCTCTAGTTAAAAAGGGGTGACAATATCGCCACCCCATATTTGGCTTACATCCAGTCGGTTGTGCCAAGGTTGTCAATCAAAGCAAATGCTCTGTCTGTATCGCCAGACTCTAATGCTTGGCGTACCTCGTAGTCATCCCAGATAGATGACCCTGCTATAATCATGTCACCTGCCATATCGTCAACCATCTGGTCGTAAGCCTCTAGCTCGTCCAGTGTAGACTGTGTGATTGGAAGGATGTTTGAAGTGTTGATAGATGTAGTCATGTCATTCTCCTTGACGTTATGTTTAACACTCACGCAATGCGGTGTTTATGGTTCACTACGACTTCCTCTGTTGCGGATAGTCAATAGCTTTAGCCGAGGTGACAACATTCATATGATGGTTGGAAGGAACCGATTTGCGCCCTATAGCAAATTGGAAGGAACCGACCTTCTTATGCACTGAGTTAGAAGATTGCTATTTACTCTCCGTGTGCAAGGGAGTCATCATTCCATGATAAACTAACGGTTTGTGTGTGTGTTCCTCCCCCTAACCTCCGAAGAAGTTCTGAAGAGGATTGGATGCTACCCCTCGAAGGGGTGTGCATTCAATTTCTTGAAGTAACGCCTCTGGCAACGTCCCTCTTGATGCGAAGAGTAACGGCATGGAGCGTAGTGGTAATTCATCTACTTCAGATGAATAACGAAGTGGAATGGCTTTACGTTATCAGAGAGAGGAAACGGCCCAGAAGTGTAGCGTGATTGACCTGACAAGGACAGGTCAGCCTGTCTGGCAAGACAATGCGTAAGCAATCTAACGGACGGCAAAGCCCTCATTTCGTAAATTAGGGTATTGACAGCTAGTGCGTTTTGCTTTGTATAATACGTCCGTAACCAATTGGGTCTCGGAAATGACAACAGCAAACGAACAACAACAAGAGCGTTATAAAAGCGGATTGGTTCCGATGGATGACATTGAGAAACATGCTCCGATGGCTAAAGCTGTGAATCAGCAGATAACAGAAACACAGCAGGAATTAGTGCATGCTATCTTGCATAATGGTTGCAACCCAGCAGAAGCAGCGGAGACGTTGGGTAGAAACAAGAGCTGGGCTTATAATACACTGAAGAAACAACATGTTATCGAGTATAGACAACAGTTGGCTATGATGACTTTGGGGTGGGACGCTACACAAGCGATGGCGACAATGCGTGAACTGCTAAACAGTAAGTCACAGCATGTACGTCTCGAAGCGGCTAGAGACTTGATGGATAGAGCAGGATTCAGACAGGATGCAGTCAGGGCTCCCTCTACCGCAGTACAGATTAATTTCAACGTTGACTAGGGGGCCCCACGGTCAAAGCGGTGTCTACAGAAGGTGCCTTTAAAATTGGGAGCGTGATATATATAAAGGTCAATCACACACACAATAGACTTAAATAACCCAACTATTAATTATATTTTTTTTTACAGAAGGAGTTTTGATATGGGCGATGGTGGTGGCGGTGGCGGCGGAAATTCAGGTGGCTATGATGCGGCTCCCGGCGATTACGCACAAAGGCAAAGAGAGAAAAAGCAGGAAGAGCAGCGTCTTGAAAGGGCGTCTAATGTTACTGGCAAGTCTTCTTATGTAAGGGGTGGAAAGAAAGACGGTAAAAAGGGTAACATAGTTAGGTCTTCTGACGGTACGGGTGTTGTTACTTCTGCTGGTCAATCTCGGCGTGATGCATCCCGTGAAGAAGACTTTATGAACACTAACAGCGGAAGTAAGACTGCAAAGCAGACAATCCGTGAAGGTGCTATTTTTGAGTTAGAAAAGAGAATGAAGAGTACCTTGCCCGGAATGATGGGTGTTATTTCTAAGGCAAATCTTCAGAAACAGATTGACGTATTGAAGGCTGGTGGAGACCCTACAAAGGCAAGAACAGGTAGTGGTTATGTTACTGTTGGCGTTACTGGAAAAGACGGACAGACTTACGGAAGAGCCTCTGCTGGCGGCACAATGGCTAAAACATTTTCTGATGAAGGCGGTGAAGGTGGGGATAATTCTGCAACAAGTCCTGTAGCTGGTGGTGGTTCTGCTCCTGCTCCTAGCAAGCCCGTTTCTGGTGCGGCTACTAGAAGGCTTCTTCAAACAAGTGCCGAGAAGGGTGCTAAGAGAAGAATGCTTATTGGAAGACCATCTGTCTAATGAAGTTAGACTTTAAGCCTGCTGGTCCCGTTGCCAAAGCATTTATGCGTGACGAATCTTTTGTCAGAGGTATTCGGGGTCCAGTTGGTTCTGGCAAGTCAGTTACTTGTTGCATGGAGATAATGCGAAAGGCTGTCACTCAAGCCCCTAATTCTGCTGGGGTACGCAGAACGAGATGGGCAGTCATTCGTAATACCAATCCTCAGTTAAAAACTACGACTATTAAGACGTGGCGGGATTGGTTCTCGGACGAGGTTGGCAGGTTTGTGTGGAGTCCTCCCTACACGCATCTTGTCAACTTCGCCTTGGGAGATAAAACGACAGTTGAGTGCGAGGTAATCTTCTTGGCTTTGGATAAGCAGGAAGATGTGAAGAAACTACTCTCCCTTGAGCTAACTGGCGCATGGATTAACGAAGCAAGAGAAATACCCAAATCTATTGTTGATGCGGCTACCATGCGTTGCGGTAGATTCCCTTCTATGAGAGATGGCGGCCCATCTTGGTTTGGCGTCATCATGGACACAAACGCACCTGATGAAACTCATTGGTGGGGTATAATGTCCGGTGAGGTGCCTGCTCCTGAGTACATGTTATCAGAGGAAAAGCTTTTACTTGTTAAGCCTGATGATTGGACATTCTTCTCACAGGCAGGAGCTTTAAAAGAGATACGTGGTGAAGGTGGTGCCTTAGAAGGATACGACAAGAACCCGAAAGCTGAGAACTCAGAAAACATACAGCCCGACTATTATACTAAGATTATTGCAGGTAAAACGCCTCAATGGGTGAAGGTGTATGTACTAAATGAGTATCAAGCACTTATGGACGGTAAACCTGTCTATGCTGCTTTTAGGAAGGAGACTCACGTTGCTACATCGCCAATCGAACCGCTTGATGGGCTTGAAGTTATTGTCGGCATCGATTTCGGCAGGACGCCATCGGCAATCTTCTGCCAACAGCTACACTCAGGGAAATGGACCATCTTCCATGAAATCATCGGAAACGACATGGGAGCAGGAAGATTTGCTGAAGTCCTCAAAAGAGAAATTACCAAGAACGATTGGGACAGGCACTACTTCAAGTTCGTAGGAGACCCCGCTGGCAATCAGATGGCTCAGACATCAGAGCAAACGCCGTTTATGATATTAAGAGCCGCAGGTATTAATGCACACCCAGCCCCTAGTAACGATGTTATTATGAGGGTTGAAAGTGTAGAAGGTGCGCTAAACCGCATGACTGATGGTTATCCTGCTGTTTCTATTAGTCCTAACTGTACTGTTCTAATTGCAGGGTTTGAAGGCGGCTATCAATACAAACGCCATTATCACATGGGTAACGAGAAGTACGAAGAACGGCCTTCCAAGAATAGATTCTCTCATATACATGACGCTCTTCAGTATGCGTTCTTAGGGGGTGGTGAAGGACGGAGAGTTATTTTCGGTGGGAATAGGCCAGCTTCCCATACAACCGTGGAGAGGGTTAGTAGCCCATTTGCGAGACAAAAATCAAGAAACAGCAGACTAGCGAGAAGGACTGCTGGTATATGAAATGGATAATTGTATTCTCCAAAGCCAAGAACATTGGCATTTGGAAGTGGTTTACAATGGGCAGAGAAGACTACAGCCACGTGTTTGCCATTAGATATGATGTTGATTTAGACTGTTGGTTCCGCCTTGAGTTTGCTAGTGAAAGAATGAACTTTGAAGCAATCCGTGGTGATGAAGCAGACTTGTTATTTGCACATATGATGAATAATTGCATATGTGTAGAGGTAGAAGTAGGGGCAGATAGCATATATTTCCCACGTTGGCTTTACTGTGTGAGCTTTGTAAAACACATTGTAGGCTGTAATAAGTGGTGGATATTGACTCCGTACCAGCTTTATTGTGAATTGATTAAAAATAATGGACAGATATTGTTCTCAGAGAAACAGGAGACCTAAATGGGAAGTTTACTTAGCAAGCCAAAAGCACCGCCAATAGACCCAGAGCTTATAAAACAGCGTAAAGCAGAAGAATTACGCCTAAAAGAAGAAGCTGAAGCAGAAAAAAGACGCAAAAAGAACTCTGATAGGGTCAGAACAGCTAATCTTATAGGTTCTCGCTCAACTCAAAGTGAAGATATTGAGGGTTTTACTGGATTTCGCAGAAAACAGCTGGGAACTACCCAGAACGATATATCATAAGGGGCTAATATGTACGGTGCAGGACAAGGTGACGGACAGCCAACAGTAGGCAGTAACGGCACAAGCAATAAAGAAGAACTTAAACGTATTATGACCAGATATAAGAAAGCTAAGGGTCGCTGGAACTCTTGGACTGACTTATGGGAGGAAATATATGATTACGTTATTCCTCATCGTGAGAGCTTCTTTCAGGAAAGCCAAGCACAGCGTAGAACAGAAAATATCTATGACGAAACTGCTGTTGTCGGTCTTCCTAAGTTTGCTAGTCGTTTACAACTTGGTTTTTTTCCACCAAATGGTCGTGCATTCCGCCTTGCCGCTGGTCCGGATTTCCCTCAAGAGATGATGACCAAGGACTTACAAAAAGAACTCGATAAAATTACAGACATGATTCACGAGGGATTGCGTAACTCTAACTTTAATTCTGAACTGCACGAAGGCTTGCAAGACTTAGGCATAGGTACAATGAATATGCTAGTCGAAGAAGGCAGGTTCCAAGGTGATTTGCACTTCACTGCTGTGCCGCCAACAAACCTAGCTCTAACTGCTGGGCGTATGGACGGTGTATCTGACTGGTTCAGATGGAACAACAACATGGACATCACTGAGGTGAAGCATCGCTATCCTAAAGCGAAGTACACCGACAAGATGTTGCAAGAGCAGAAGAAGAACCCAACTCGCAAAATGAAGATTGTAGAAGCAACTCTTTATGACGAGAACAATAGATTTAAAGATGAGTACACATATTATCTAATATCTGAGACTGACAATGAAATTCTTCTTAAAGAAGTAATGACAGGTCGTGGTTCTATTCCTTGGATTACTACACGTTGGTCTAAGTCTGGTTTTGAAGTATGGGGCCGTGGCCCTGTATTACAAGCAATGCCAGCTATTAAGACTGTGAATCTAACAGTACAGCTTATTCTTGAAAATGCTGAGATGGCAATCGCTGGTTCATACGTTTATGATGATGATGGTGTGTTTAATCCTGATAACATAACTATACAGCCCGGAACATTCATACCTAGAAGTCCTGGCTCTACTATTGATACACTGCAAAACGCTGGACGTTTTGATGTAGGACAACTTGTTCTTGACGATATGCGTAGAAATATTGCCAAGGCACTGTTTATTGACGAGCTTGATTCAAGACCTAATGCAAGAACACCATTATCTGCGACTGAAGTATCAGAAAGACTAGCTGACGTTGCCAGAGACATGGGTGCTGTTGCAGGACGTATGCAAAAAGAGTTCCTTCAGCCCTTGGTTGAGAGAATTATCTATATCTATACGAAGCAAGGTCTTCTTGACATCCCGAAGGTAGATGGTCGTGAACTGCGAATTGTGCCAGTTTCTCCCCTGCTCAGAGCGCAAGACCAACAAGACGTTTCCGACTTTGTTAGATTCCAACAAACTGTTGCATCTACTTTCGGGCCAGAGATAACACCAGCTTTGTATGAGCAGGAAAAGGTTGTTCAGTTTCTTGCTAGAAAGTTTGGTATAGCAGAAGAGCTTCTTGCTAGTCAGGAACAAGTTCAAGGTAATGTTCAGATGATTCAGCAGTTAATGCAAGTTCAGCAAGGACAATAGGGAAGAATTATGAAGGAAAAGATTAATGCGTCAATTGATGGCAGAATGTACCCCAAGGAAGTTGATAAAGACCTTAATAGTAAGGCCAATGGTTTATTTGGCGGTGGGATTGGAAAAGATTTCCTACAATATTTGGAGTCGCTCACAACGAATAGCATACACCCTGCAGGCACTGGAATCGAGACTTTAGCTCATGCAGAGGGTGCTAGATGGATAGTTGCAGTTATTAAGAAAAGAAATGAGTTAGGAAGGAAGCAAAGTGAGTAAACCATCCAATCCAAAGCTATATGCCAAAGCCAGAGCTATTGTTAAGGCCAGAGTAAAGAAGTGGCCTAGTGCTTATGCATCAGGTCAGTTAGTGCAACAGTACAAGAAAATGGGCGGTAAGTATTCTTCATGAAGCAGGTTCCAAAATTAAACAAGACTATGGGTAAAGCTAAAAATGTAGCAAGTGATTTGGATTGGGAAAACTTTTCTATTTTTTTAAAATCCAAAGGTTTAAGTTCTCAGGATTATAAAGAAGGCTCTAATGCTGGGAAAACAAGAATTATAAGGCAGTTTCATAAATCAAAAAGAGAAGGGGATTTACCGTTCTAATGAGCTTAGACAAATGGTTTAATGAAAAGTGGGTTGATATATCCACAACAAAAGATGGCAAACATCCTCCTTGCGGTCGCAAGATGGGTGATGGTCGCAAGTATCCTAAATGCGTTCCTTCAGCTAAAGCATCTTCTATGAGTAAGTCTGAAAAGAAGACAGCTACAGCAAATAAACGCAAGACTAACCCTAGTGGTGGTGGCAAGAAACCTACATATGCGAGGACGTAATGAGCGAAGCTTGGACAAGAAAAGAAGGCAAGAATCCAGAAGGCGGCCTAAACGCTAAAGGTAGAGCTTCCTACAAAAAAGGTAAATTAAAGCCTCCTGTTTCTCGTAAACAAGCAAAGAAGTCTCCAAAAGCAGCGGCTAGACGCAAAAGTTTTTGTAAGCGGATGATGGGTATGAAAAAGAAGCTTACATCTAAAAAAACGGCTAATGACCCTAACAGCCGTATCAACAAAGCACTAAGGAAGTGGGATTGTTAATGTCAGAAGAAATGCAGAGTGAACAAGTAGCTACCAATGAGGTTCCGTCTGGAGAGTCGGAGCAACCTTTGGAAACTACTCAAGAAAGACCTGATTGGCTTCCAGAGAAGTTCGATAGACCAGAAGAATTAGCGAATAGCTATGGTGAACTTGAAAGAGCTTTTTATTCACGCAAAGAAGATTTGCGGAATCAGATTGTTGGTGAGCTTAATGAAGAAGCTCAAGGCAACGCCCCAATTAGTCCAGCAGATTACGAACTATCAATAGAATCACCAGATGGTTTAGAATTAACTATATCAGACGATGACCCTATGGTTGATTGGTTCCGTAGCACAGCACATAGCTATGGGTTATCTCAAGAAGAGTTTACTGGCTTAATTGGTGAGTATGCACAGATTGATGCTCAACGTGGTCCCAATTGGAATGTTGAGTCTGAGAAACTAGGGGAATATGCAGACAAGCGACTTGAGAGAGTCGA